>Ga0209172_10001343_pt1 | contig 53121 bp, 49 predicted proteins | sample LarsenN4metaG_FD_184113 | JGI IMG/M metagenome (GOLD analysis project Ga0209172, IMG submission 184113) | Hot spring sediment bacterial and archeal communities from British Columbia, Canada, to study Microbial Dark Matter (Phase II) - Larsen... ...
ACTGAACAACGCTATGCTCTTTCATGGTGGCGTATCTCCTTTGTTCGCTGATCTACGATCTTGACAACCGCATTTCAGCAGAGGTACGCCGCCGCCTCAACTCATACACCAGAATCGATCATAGCTCTCATCCAGCCCGGCCTTGAGCATTTCGGCAATGGTCGCGCTGGACACCTTCGCGTTCTCGCCCTCGTCCCAGACGATGGGTAATGCATCCAGCGCTTTCTTGGCATGCCACCACGTATCCGCCACGACGGCGACTGCGGAGTCACCGACCTGGACGACCTTCCTGACGCCTTTCATGCCGCTAACCCTGGCGGCATCGAAACTCTTGACCTTGCCGCCGAACACGGGACACTCGCGAATCGCCGCATTGAGCATGCCGGGGAGCTTGAGATCGAAGCCGTAAACCTGCTTCCCGGTGAGCTTGTCGAGGGTATCGAGCCGCTTGAGCGGCTTGCCTGCGATCTTCCAGTCCCTGGGATCCTTGAGCTTGACGTCCTTTGGCGGCTCCAGTCGCGCGGCTGCCTCGGCCACCTTGCCATAGGTCGTATTGCGGCCCGATGGCCCATGTGTAATCACGCTGTTCGCGGCGCTGCACTCGGACGCCGGAACCTTCCACTGATTCGCCGCAGCCTGAATCAGCATTTCGCGCGCCGCCGCGCCGCCTTTGCGCACGTATTCGTGCGATTCCCGGATGCCGCGACTGCCGCCGGTGGAAAAATCACCCCATACCCGTTTGCGGGCGACGCTCTGGCCCGGAGTGGGGTATTCGGTCGTCACCTTGGACCAATCGCACTCCAACTCCTCGGCGACGAGCTGGGCGAGGCCGGTCAGCGTGCCTTGCCCCATTTCCGAGCGCGCGATGCGAACGACCACCGTGTCGTCGGGGCGGATCACGACCCAGGCGTTCACTTCAGGGGAGCCGTCCGCCGCACGGACGACTTCAGGACCGAGCGGCAGGCGCAGTCCGAGCGCGAGGCCACCGCCCACAGCCGCCGTGCTGATCAGGAACGAACGCCGATCCATCTTCTTCAACGAGAGTGTCATGGTGCGCTCCTCATGCCTTGGCTGCAGCGTGAATCGCCGCCCGCACTTGCTGGTACGTCCCGCAACGGCAGATGTTGGTGATGCTCGCATCGATGTCGGCATCGGTCGGATTTGGTTTCTCCCTCAGCAGGGCAGCAACCGCCATGATCATCCCCGGTTGGCAGTAGCCGCATTGAGGCACCTCGTGATCCAGCCATGCCTTCTGAACCTTGTGCAGAACGTTGCCCGACGCGAGACCCTCTATGGTCGTGATGCGCTTGCCCGCTGCCGCACTGACGGGAATCGTGCAGGCGCGGACGGCCGCACCATCGACATGGACGGTACACGCACCACAGATGGCGACGCCGCAACCGTACTTGGTTCCGGTCAAGCCGACCTGTTCCCGCAGCACCCGCAGGAGCGGAGTGTCGGGTTCGACATCGACCTGATGTGACTTACCGTTGACATTGAGCTTAATCATGATTCACTCCAACTGCAGTAGTGACTGACAAAAGCGATCGCGCTGCACCGATCGGTGCAGCGGACGCCGCATGCTCCTCGGAGTGATTATTGGACCGCGGTCACTTCGCCGCGGTTGGACGGCGTCCGGCTCGAGACACCGATGGGCAAGACATTATGCTTCGTCAGGCTGCCGGTCAATCCCTCAACGGTTGATCCGGCTCCGCAGCAACTCTCACGCCTTGCGCGGCGGAATGCGCCAGAGATAAACCGACGCGCCGTTCACCATCTCGGTGCGCTCGGGCTTCCAGTCGCCCATGGCGAAGGCGTGCGAGACGACGCGCGTTCCGGGCTTGAGGTCCTTCATGAGCTTGGGTCGCAGCTTGAGGTTCAGCTCGGTCAGGAGATAGAGCGTGACGACCGTCGCCTCGCTGATGTCCGCCTCGAAGAGGTCGCCCTGTATGAACTTCACCTTGTCCGCGACTTTCGCTTTCTGAACGTTCTCGGTCGCCTCGCGGATACGCTCGGGATCGATGTCGATGCCGACACCGCGGCAGCCGTAGCGTTGCGCGGCGGTGATGACGATGCGCCCGTCGCCGCAGCCCAGATCGTAGACGACGTCCTTCGCCGTCACCTGCGCCATCTCGAGCATCTTGTTGACGACATCATTGGGTGTCGGAACGAAGATCACGTCCGGCGTACGCGTGCGCGGTGCCGCCTGCGCGAGGAGCGGCAGGCGCGTCTCGGAAGCGCGTGCGAGCCCGGACACGCCCAGGACGCCCAGCGCCGTGATGAAGCCTCTTCTCTGCATGAATCTCTCCGTTGGTCGCGCCGGCCCGGCGCGAGCAGCACTTTAACGCATCTGCGCCAAAAAGGGCATGCGTTCATCGGCGCGGCCTAAGGCACACGCGCCGCCGGCATGCGCCCGAGAATGATGTCCGTCCGCTTCTGCAGATAGGCCGTCGTCTGCCCCGGACCGTAGCGGCGGGGGCTCGGCACCATCGCCGCGAGCCGCGCGGCCTGCGGGGCGCTCAAGTCGGCGGCGGCGACGCCATAGTGATAGCGCGCGGCCGCTTCCGCGCCGAAGACGCCGTCGCCCCATTCGATGACGTTGAGATAGATCTCGAGGATGCGGCGCTTGTCCATGATGACCTCGATCATCAGGGTGATCGCGGCCTCCTGCCCTTTTCGCCACCACGTGCGGTCGCTGGAAAGAAACAGGTTCTTCGCGAGCTGCTGGCTGATGGTGGAGGCGCCGTAGACCACTTTGCCCCTCTGGACGTTGCGCTCGTAGGCCTTCTGGATCGCCTCCCAGTCGAAGCCGCCGTGGTCCAGGAACTTCGCATCCTCGGTGGCGACGATCGCGCGCTTCAGGTGCACCGAAATGCGCTGATAGGGTACCCACTGGTGCTTGAGCGTCGCCTTCGGATTTTTTTCCTTCATCTTCTCGAGCCGGCTCGACATGAAGGCCGTCATCTCGGGGTTGTTGCGGCTCCAGTACCAGATGTGCACGGCGAACCAGAACTGGACGAGGGTGAGCGCGATGAGCGCGAGAAGCACGATGCGCCACGTCCAGCGCCAGAGGAGTTTCAGCATGCCGGGCAGTGGAGATCGCGGACGGACCCGCACACCACGGTACGACGCTCACGCTTGGGGCGCACCGGAGCCCCGCGCCGTCAGCTCGCGCTTCAGCATTGCGATGACCGGAGCGGTCTGCGGCCTGATACCGCGCCAGATCGAGTACGACTCCGCGGCCTGCTCGACCAGCATGCCGGTTCCGTCGGCGATGCGCGCCCCATGCGCGGCGGCGAAGCGCAGGAAGGGCGTGATGCGGCCGTATACCATGTCATAGGCGAGCGCGCCCGCAGCAAAGCTTGCCTCCGGCAGCGGCGGCATCGCGTCGTCGAGTCCCGCCGAGGTGGCGTTGACGACAATATCGAAGCGCTCGTCCCGCAGATCGGCGTAGCCGCGGGCAGTCAATCCGCGAGCCGCGAGGGGCGCGAAGGCGGCGAAGTGCGCGACCAGCGCCTGCGCTTTTTCCGGAGTGCGGTTGGCGATGACGATCGCCTCCGGCCGCTCCTGCAGCAGAGGCTCGATGACGCCGTAGGCGGCACCGCCCGCGCCCATGACGAGGATGCGACGCCCCACGAGCGCGCACTGCAGGTTATCGCGGATGTCGCGGACGAGCCCGATGCCGTCGGTGTTGTAGCCCACGATGTCGCGCCCACGGAATTCGAGCGTGTTCACCGCGCCGGCCGCGGCCGCAAAGCCGCTGCGCTCGCCTGCGAGCCGCCACGCCTCGTGCTTGAACGGCAGCGTCACGTTGAGGCCGCGCCCGCCGGCGTCACGAAAGCCGAGCGCCGCAGAGCGGAAACCGTCGCGCGGCGCGTACAGCGCGATGTATGAAATGTCATGCCCGGTCTGGCGGGCGAACTCGGCGTGGATGACGGGCGACTTGCTGTGCGCGACCGGATTGCCGATTACGGCGTACTTGTCCGTCATGGACTGCGCGGTGAGCTATTCGGCGATCAACTGGTCCGAGCGCGTGAAAGTCCAGGTGCGCGTGATGCTGAGGATATCGGTGTCCGCCGCGATATCGGCGGGGAACGGCGCGAACGGCGCGGCGAGGCGGACGATCTGGAGCGCGGCCTCGTCGAGGATTTTCCATCCCGAGGGGCGGTTGATCTCGACTTTTTCGAGCGCGCCGTTGGCCTTGATCGAGACCGTGACGACCAAGCTGCCGTAGGCCTTCTGGTCGCGCGCCGCCTGCGGATAATTGAGCTCGCCGATGCGCTCGATCTTGAGCCGCCAGTCCTCGATGTAGCGGGCGAAGCGGAATTCCTGGGTGCGCGCGCCGATGAATTTGCGCCGCGGGCGTTTCTGGTAGCTGTCCCAGTCCTTGCTGATCTGCGCCTCGAGGCGGGCGATCTCGAGCCCGCGTTTCACGATTTCGCTCGAATTCGCCTCGACCGGCGCCTCGCTCTGCGGCTGGGGAACCGGCACCGGATCCGCTTGCGCCTCGGGCCTGGGCGCGGCACGCGTCATCAACTGCCGCGCCTCGTGCTCGAGCCGCTCGACTTTGCGCGCGGCGACCTCCTTCTTCTCCTCGGGCTTGTCCTGCTCGTGCACCGGGAACGGGCTCTTGGCGCGGCGCGCAGCGTCGGTGTTGCCGCCGCCGTCGAGATTCGCTTGCGCCAGCGCGTCCGCCTGCGGCGGCTTCACGGGCGATTGCGCGTTGACCAGCACGACATCGAGCGGAGGGTTGAGACCCAGGCCCGGCTTGCGCTCCGGCATCTTGAACGTCACCGTTCCGATCACGAGGACGTGCAGGATGATCGAAGCGAGCAGCGCGAATTCGATGCGCGTGCGCGAGGCGAGGGCGGCGAAGCGGTGGTCGATGGCCGCCATGCGCTGCTCGAGCTCGGTGATGCGCTGGTCGAACTGGGCAGCGGCCCCGCTCCACGGGGCGTGGTGGACGTGCCGGCCCCGCCGCGGCAGCGGCTCGACCTTCCTGGCCGGTAAGGGCTTCATGACGCGGATTCTACCCAAGGGTCAGCGCCCCTGCACAGAAAACTTTTCGGTGCAGAAACTTGGGCCTTGCCGTTAAAGTGAAATCGCGGGATTGGCCTGGCCCGCGTCGTCGGGTACCGGCAGCGCGTCCATACGGCGCCGGTACTCGCAGCGGAGGGTGAGTTCCAGGAGATCGATATCGACAACGCCGAGCGCCACCGCCGCACCGGGCGCCACATCCGGCAGGGACGGGACGCGCAGCACGATCGGCACCTCGTCGAGCCGCACCAGGTTTTCGCGCAGCACGCGTCCGGTAAGCTCGGTGCGCTGCTCCTGCATGATCCAGCGCAAGCTCCAGTAGCGCTCCATGGTCCGCTGGAACTCGGCGTACGCCTCGTAGGTCAGCTCGAAATCGCGCATCGCGGCGAGCAGCGCCTCGTCGCCCGACTGGAGCGGCGGGTGCTCGCCCCGCGTGAGCGCGACGATCTGGCGCTGGTTGAGGAGATCGACGTAGCGCCGCAGCGGTGAGGTGCTCCAGACGTACTGCTCGACGCCCAGGCCCTCGTGGCCGGAAGGCACGGTGCTCATCCGCACCTTGCCGGCACCCTGCACGCGATAGATCGCCGCGGTTCCGCTCGCGGCAAGCTGCCGTCCCCACTCGCGGTTCGCGAAGATCATCAGCTCGGAGACGAGCACATCGATCGGCGTGCCGCGCTGGCGGCGCGTGATCGTCACGCGGTCGTTCTCGACGCGGAAGTTGAACTCGGGGCGCAGTGCGAGCTCCTCCTCGCCGCGCCGGGCCCGTGCGAGCGCGCCCGCGAACGTCCACAGCATGTGCAGCTCGCGTGCATGAGGATGCGCGGCCGATTCTTCAGCGAGCGTTCGCTCGTTGAAATCGGCCTCGAGGCTGTCGTGGCGCAGGTTCGCGGCGATGTGCACGCGCTCGATGCGGTTGTACACCTGCACGATCTCGAGCGCGGGCGTGGTCTCGATGTAGAGCGCAAGGGCCGGGCAGTCGCGACCTTCGGCGAGCGTGTAGCGCTCGATCGCCGGCTCGGGCAGCATCGTGATCTTGCCGCCCGGGTAGTACACCGTCGAGAGGCGCTCTCGCGCGATCGCGTCGAGCGGTGAGGCGTGCGGAATGCCGAGCGCCGGCGCGGCGATGTGGATGCCGAAGCGCCAGCCGCCGGCGGGCAGCGCGGTAACCGAAAACGCGTCGTCGATCTCGGTCGTCGTCGCATCGTCGATGCTGAATGCCGCCGCTTCCGCGGGCGGAAGTTCTCCGGGCTCACCCGCTGCCGCCACGTTGTCGAACCCGGGCCCGCGCGGGAAATACTCGATCAGGAACCGCTTCAGATGATAGTCGTGCGTGGACGGAATACCGCCCGCGCGCTCGATGACGCGCGCCGGCGTGAGCTTGAGCATCGCGCTCGCCTCTTCCAGCGCCTTCCACTCGAGGCTGTTCTTGTCCGGCTTGTACAGCAGTTTGTCGAGTACGGGTACGAACTCCGCCGGGAGCCGCGAGGCGGTGAGCTGCTCGACGTAGGCCTGCCTGGCGAGCGCCTGCTGGCGCTTGCGCTCGATGCCCGCGAGCGCCGCCTTGAGCGATTCTTCGGGCGCCGCCCGATAATGCCCGCGCCCTTTCTTGTAGAAGTACATCGGCGCACCGTGCAGCCGTAGCAGCACCGCGGCCGACTCGGCGGGATGAGGCGCGCGCCCGTAGTATTCGCGCGCGAGGGCGTCGTACGGGAATTCCTGCGATTCGGAGCACCGCCACAGGAAATCGACGTCGATCTCCTCGGCCGCCTTCTGCGCCGCTTCCATGAAGCCCGTGATGGAAGGCGCGTCGAAGCGGAAGAGCACCGCCGAAGCCTTCACCTTCGAGCGCTTGCCGTGCGGCGCCTCCACCTGCAGCGAGGTGTCGTTGTCCGCAAGGATGGTGCCGACCTTGAAGCCGCCTTCCTCTTCGTAGAAAACGTGCTGGCTCACGAGCGGAATGCCGGGCTCAATTGACGTGGCAGGAAGTGACGGAAAGAAAAACCGCGCGGGGCGGCGGGCGCTACGCCCGCCGCGTCTTCCGCGCGGCGCCTATTATAGCGGGAACCGGAGCGTTGACTCCCGTTCCCTATGGTCTTATCGGACCGTTTTGCGCACGATCACCAAGTTGTCGAGCACGAGGTTCTGCGACCAGATCCAGCGCGCGCCTTCGAAAAGCTCGGGATAACGTGTGTACGCCGGATAGTTGAGGACTCCGATTTCCTTGTCGGTGAATTCCCACGCCCGGGGCCAATAGCGGTCGTTGAAGCGCGGCGACATCCAGTTGGGTGGAATCGGGTAGTGCACGGCGTAGCACTTCTCGCGGCAGTTCGGGTTCGGCACATTGGGATGTGTTCGTCCCGGTGAATGGGGCGTGTCGTGCACATGGCCCCGTTCGACGACGTGATTCGGATCCGCGACCGGGCCGATGTAGAAGGACTGGGCCTTCCACGTGCTGTCGGTCGCCGTGCCGTCGCTGAATTTTGCGATGACGCCTCCATCCCCCAGATACCAATCGCGAGTCTTCTCGGAGCGCGGCATGGGGAATTCCTCCATGCCGAGTCCCATGCGCTCTTCCCAGTCCACTACCATGATGGCAATGGTGTAGGGCCGCTTCACCCTGAATTTCACGATCGACGAATTGAACGGCGTATAGGGAATCGGGTCCACCGATACCAGCTTGCCGTTCACGTACATTTCCCAGTAGTTGTCGCCGGTGATGTAGCCCGTGATCACTTCCCCGTCGCGATCGACTTCGATGACCGGCACGTTCGCCGTCGAAACCTCGGCGGAATTCCTGGGCGTCACCAAGGTGCACTCGTTGTAGAGATCGGCGTTCGGGGGAACGTTGCCTTTCTGGAGCGCGGTTGCGCCCGGTACGGTGATCACGGTGCCGTCGGTCGCCGTGATCTGCCACACCGGGCTCGCGCGGTAATTCATCTTCGGATTCGGGTTCTGGCACTTGAAGAGCGTTTCCGCGATCATCTTGGTCGCGAGCCCCTGTGTGACGATGCGCTTCGGCGGCACGGGATCAGCCGCGTCGAGCTCCGGCCCCGTGGCGGTCGTCTGACACGCAGCGACGACGAGCAACGCGCTGCACGTGATCATCCTTTTGATATGAACAAACATGGGTGACCCCTCCTTTGAAGTTTCGGAAACGTGCCTCGCGCCGCAGCGGCTTAGCCTGCAATGATGCCGACCGTCGATTTACAGGAATTTGATCCTAATCAATCTTCTCTTACATTTCAATTCCGCATTCATGATGCCGGCATGCACGGCCTATCGCGCCATATCGCAATGTCGCAGGACTTCGTCCATGTAGTCGCCGAACGCGCTGAAGCCGTGGTCGCCGCCTTCGACCACGATCTGCCGAGCACCGCTGTACCTCGCGATCGCCACGCGGTAATCGAGCACTTCGTCGGCGGTCGCCACGAGAACGAGGTAGCGCTCGGGCGTCACGGAATCGACTTCGAGGGCGCGCAATTCGTCGAGGTGGCGGGCCGTGAATTCGTATTCCCCGCCGGTGTAGAGATTGCGCTGCGGGCCGAGGTAAGCGCGCAGCAGCTCGTAAGGCCGAACAGCGGGATTGACGAGCACCGCCCGCAGCGCGTGCCGCTCGGCAAGCCAGGTCGCGTAATACCCGCCGAGCGAGCTGCCGACCAGCGCGACTTCACTCCCCTGCGCGGCCGCGATGACCTCTTCGAGCTGACGCATGGAGCGAGCCGGTCGATGATGGAGATCGGGACAGAGGAATTCGTTCTCGCGGCCGAGCGCCCGCATCCGCGCCTCGAGCAGCCGCGCCTTGAAAGACCGCGAAGAGCTGTTGAAGCCGTGGATGTAGACGATCACCGCTACGCCGATTAGAGCGCCAGGGCCTTCGCGACGCCGAGCAGCATGAGATCCGCACCGCGTGCCGCGACGAGCGACAGTCCGATAGGGCAGCCGTCGATTCGCGCTGCCGGAATGCTGACCTGAGGCAGCCGCGCGAGACCAGCGATGCAGAGCAGGCTCATGGCGCGCCCGCGAAAGTCCTCGAGCTCACCGGGCGGAGTGTTGAGTTTCGGCGCGATGCCGGGCACCGTCGGCAGGAGCAGCACGGCATTGTCCGCGAGCAGCTCGCTCATGCGGCGCGCGATCTCTTCGCGCTTGCTCTTCGCCGGACCGACCTCGCGGGGCGTGATGGTCGATGCCCACTGCACACGCTCCTTCACGCCCGGTCCGAGTTGCGGCTTGGTGTGCGTGATCCACGTCCCATGCTGCGCCCAGACTTCGGCCGCCTGCAGCGTGCGAAACGCCGCGAACCATTGCTGCAGGCCCTCAGCGGCGACCGTGACGGGCTGGGGGGTGCCGAAAAGCTTCGCCGCCGCATCGACCGCCGGCTTAAGCGCCTTCATGATTTTCTCGCCGGCGAGATCGAACGCATCGCGCGCCAGCAGCAGCCGGCCCGGCGACGACTGCGCGCGATCGTCTCCGAGCAGCACGCGGCCCACGCGCTCGAGCAGCGCGGCGTCGCGCGCAAACCAGCCCGCCGTGTCGAAGCTCGGCGCGAGCGGACACGCGCCCTCCAGCGAGACCCGTCCGTGGGTGGGCCGGATACCGTAGATCCCGCAATAGCTCGCGGGCGCGCGCACCGAGCCGCCGGTATCGCTGCCGAGCGCGAAGTCGCACAGGCCCGCGGCCACCGCGGCCGCCGAGCCGCTCGAAGAACCGCCGGGAATGCGGCCCGGTGCATTGACGTTTACAGGTGTGCCGTAGTGCGGATTCTCGCCGTTCAGGCTGTAGGTCAGCTCGTCGGTGTGCGTCTTGCCGACCATCTCCGCGCCCGCATCGAGCAGCCGCTGTACCGTCGGCGCGGTGCGCGCCGCCGCCGCATGGGTCGCGAACCACTCGGGGCTGCCGAAGCCGGTGCGGTGCCCGGCGATGTCGTAAATGTCCTTCGCGCCGAAGGTGAGCCCCGCGAGCGGCCCGGAACCCGAGCCCTTCATCGCCACGTGGGTGTGCCGGCAGAATGCGCCGACCTGATCGCGCTGCAAGATGGAATCCATTTGCCTTCCCCTTTTCAGGCACGCCGTTGCGCGTGCCGTTATCCCCGACGCCCGCCGAATGCGGCGATGAGCTTTTCGTGTATGCCGCCGAATCCGCCGTTGCTCATCACGACCACGTGGTCGCCCGGGCGCGCCGCGGCCACCACCGACTTCAACAGGCGATCGAATTCTTCGCACACTTCCACCCTGGCGCCGAGCGGGGCGAGCACCGCGCGCGCATCCCACTTGAGTCCCGCGCTATAGCAGAACACGCGATCGGCAGCGGCAAGGCTCCCCGCGAGCGCATCCTTCATCACGCCGAGCTTCATGGTATTCGAGCGCGGCTCGAGCACCGCGATGATGCGCGCGCCATCGACCTTCGCGCGCAGTCCGGCGAGCGTCAGCTCGATCGCAGTCGGGTGGTGCGCGAAATCGTCGTAGACGGTGATTCCGTTCACGCGCCCGCGCACTTCCATGCGGCGCTTCACGTTGCGGAATTCCGCGAGCGCGGCGATCGCTATCCGCGGTGGCACGCCGGCGTGACGGGCGGCGGCGATGGCGGCGAGCGCGTTCAGGCGATTGTGCAGGCCGAGCAGCTCCCAGCGCACCGTGCCCTGCGCCTCGCCGCGGTAGCGGACGAGGAAATGGCCATGCGCGTCGGGCGCGTCCGCCTGCCACTCGCCATCGACACCGAAACGCTCCACCGGCGTCCAGCAGCCGCGCGCAAGCACGCGCTCGAGATTCGCATCCGCGCCGTTCGCCACGATGAGACCCGTCGCCGGGATCGTGCGCACGAAATGGTGGAACTGGGTCTCGATCGCCGCGAGGTCGGGAAAGATGTCGGCGTGGTCGAATTCGAGGTTGTTGAGCAGTGCCGTGCGCGGCCGGTAGTGCACGAACTTGGAACGCTTGTCGAAGAACGCGGTGTCGTACTCATCGGCCTCGATGACGAAGAAAAGCCCCCCTCCCTCCCCTTTGCCCTTCGAGGAGGAGGGGCCCTCTATTGATGCCGCTCCCAGTCGGGCGGACACGCCGAAGTTTTCCGGCACGCCGCCGATCAGGAATCCCGGCGCGAGCCCCGCGTGTTCCAGTATCCAGGCAAGCATCGAGGCTGTCGTGGTCTTGCCGTGCGTGCCCGCGACCGCGAGCACCCATTTCCCCCGCAGCACGTTCTCGGCGAGCCATTGCGGCCCGGACACGTAGGGAAGTCCCGCGTCGAGGATCGCTTCCATGAGCGGATTGCCGCGCGTCACCACGTTGCCGATCACGTAGATGTCGGGCTTCAGTCGCACCTGGTCGGCGCCGTAGCCCTCGATCGTCTCGATGCCGAGCGCGGCGAGCTGCGTGCTCATCGGCGGATAGACGTTGGCGTCACAGCCGGTGACGCGATGGCCGGCGGCGCGCGCGATCGCCGCCATGCCGCCCATGAAGGTGCCGCAGATACCGAGGATGTGGAGGTGCATGAAGGCTGCGATTTTAGCGCGCGCGGCGCTTCGTGCCGAACTGAACTGAAGGCGAAGCACCCGGAGCGCCGCGCGTTCCGGGGATGAAGCGATTACTTCGTGGCCTGGATCTGACCCTTCATGCCGGGGTGCGATTCCCGGATGGTCCGGTCACGCGGTCAGTGAACAGTATCGCCCGCTACTTATTCCTGATGCTTGACGACCGGAATACCGGGCAGCGACGCGGAACGCGTGCCGGGAAGCGGCCGGTTGTCCGCGGCGTGATAGGTGAAGACCAGCGAATACTTGGTCATCGCGGTGCGGTTGGCACCCGCCGCGTGAAAAAGGCGGCAATGAAAGAACAGCACGTCCCCGGGCTCCAGCTCGGCAGCGATCTCGGTGCGGAGCAGCGCCTGATTCTCCGTGACATCGGTGCGCAGGAATTTCGCGTCGTCCAGCCGCGCCGCGTCGAATTCCATGCGGTGGGTGCCCGGAAGGAGCAGCAGGCAGCCGTTCTCGCGGCGCTCCGGCCCGAGCGCGAGCCATACCGAAACCAGCTCGGGACGCTCGAAGGCCCAGTAGCGGATGTCCTGATGCCAGCCGGTCTCGCTGCTGTAGCGCGGGCTCTTCGTCATGATGCAGTTGTGATGCGCCTGCGCGAGCACGATCTCCTGACCGAGCAGCGGAGCGAGCCGCCGTTGCAGCGCGCCCGACGCCGCCCACTCGCGGAAGACGGCGTCGCGCGCATACGCCTGGAGCAGACGCCGCACCGTGCGCCCGCCCGGATCGTCGCGCGAGCCCGGCGCGCCGGGATAGCCCAGATCGGCCTCGTACTCGATGGGTGCAGCTTCGGCCTCGAGCTGCTCGCGCGCACGGGCAAGCATGCGCTCCACGAGATCCGGCGAGGCCATGCGCCGCACGATGGCGTAGCCCGCGCGCTCGAACTGCGCGATTTCGGCGGCGCTGAACGTATCGGACGGCACGGGCATCACGTTGCCGACGCCGGTACGCGGCGGCGGCCGAAGAAGAGTGCGTAGAACAGCACGGAGCCCGCCACGATCGAGACAAACGTATAGCCGGGATCGAGCTCGCGCGCCGTGAAGATGGATTCTCCGGTGAGCGCCGAGCCTTCGTAGTTCGCGATGAGCGCGAGGCCGAGATTGTTGGCGGCATGGGCGCCGATCGCGAGGTCAAGCCGGCCGTCGCGCAGGGTAATGACCGCAAGCAGCAGGCCGATGGCGTAGTAACTCGCCGCCACCGCGAGCCCGGCACGGTGCACTTCCGGATTCATGAGATGGGGAAGCGTGAAGATGAACGCGCTCACCACGGCAATCGCGAGCGGACGCCGCATGACGAGCGAGAGCGCCTGCATCGCGTAGCCGCGAAAGATCAGCTCCTCCGTCGTCGTCTGGATCGGCGTCAGCACCAGCGCGACGGCGGCGAACACGAAGAACGGGCCGGGATCGAAGCTGAGGTAGTAGCGCTCGGGATAGAGCAGATGCTCGATGCCCGCGGCGGCGAGTCCAATCGCGCCCCATACGGCGGCGGCCTGGAGGATGCGCTTCACGTCGAAGCGCCGCCCGGCGCCGACGAGCGTCATGAGCGGGCGGCGGTGCACGAACCGCATCGCGAGCGCGAGTCCCGCCAGCATCATGAAGATGCTGAAATTGACTGCGATGTAGAGCGTGAGCCGGGTAATCGCGTCGTTCGCGGCGAGCCAGTAGTAGGGCAGATACCCGAGCACGAGCCAGCAGGCCATGATGATGACGAGCGAAAGCCCGTAGCGCCACCACTCGTTGCGGCCCTCGTGAACGAGGCAGAGGTAGCGCGTGGCAGACTCACCCATCGGCGAACTGGAAAACGCGCTCACCATTCGCGCGGCGGCCCATCATCGCGCGCCACCCTCCACTGCCGTTACGGCTTCGGTTCATAGCCGAGGTTGGCGGCGAGCCAGCGCTCCGCTTCCGCGATGCCGACCCCTTTGCGGCGCGCGTAGTCCTCGACCTGATCGCGCCCGATTTTCCCCACCGCGAAATAGCGTGACTCGGGATGGGAGAAATAAAAACCGCTCACCGACGAGGCGGGCTGCATGGCGTAGCTTTCGGTCACGCGGATGCCCACGCGCTCGCACCCGAGCATCTCGAAGAGCGGGCCTTTCGCGGTGTGGTCGGGGCACGCCGGATAGCCGGGCGCGGGACGGATGCCGCGATACTGCTCTTTGATAAGCGCATCGTTGTCGAGCGTTTCGTCCCGGGCGTAAGCCCAGAATTCCTTGCGCACGCGCTTGTGGAGGAGTTCGGTAAACGCCTCCGCCAGGCGATCGGCGAGCGCCTTCAGCATGATGGACGAATAATCGTCGTGCGCGCGCTCGAATTCCTCCAGCTTCTTCTCGATCCCGATGCCGGCGGTAACGGCAAACGCGCCGATGTAGTCCGCCACACCGGCGCCGCGCGGCGCGATGAAGTCGGCGAGGCAGTAATTCGGCCGGCCGGTCGGCTTCACGTTCTGCTGGCGCAGATTGTGCCAGGTCATGAGGCGGCGCTTTCGCGCTTCGTCGGCATAGATCTCGATGTCGTCGTCCGTCGACTCGGCCGGGAACAGGCCGAACACCGCGCTGGCGGTGAGCCAGCGGCCCTCGACGATCCTTTTCAGCATCGCCTTGCCTTCGGCGAGCAAGTTGCGCGCCGCCTCGCCCACGACCGCATCCTCGAGTATCGCCGGATACGGGCCGGACAGCTCCCACGTCTGGAAGAACGGACCCCAGTCGATGTACTGCGCGATCTCCGCCAGATCGTAATTCCTGAGCACCTTGATTCCGAGAACCTCGGGACGCGGCGGGACGTACTCGGTCCAATCGGTGCGCAGCGCGTTCGCCCGCGCCTTCTCCAGCGGAATGAGGTCCGGCCCCTTCTTGTCCTGGTGCTGCCGGCGCACGCGCTCGTACTCGGTCTTCACGTCCTTGAGATAGCCCTCGCGCAGCTCGTCGGAGAGGAGGTTGCTGCACACCGATACGCTGCGCGAGGCGTCCGGCACCCACACCACCGGCCCGTGATAGTGGGGCGCGATCTTGACCGCCGTATGCACGCGCGAAGTGGTGGCGCCGCCGATCAGAAGCGGGATGTCGAATCCCTCGCGCTCCATCTCGCGCGCGTTGTGCGCCATCTCTTCGAGCGAAGGCGTGATGAGGCCGGAAAGCCCGATGATGTCGCACTTTTCCGCACGCGCCACTTCCGAGATCTTCTTCCATGGCACCATGACGCCGAGATTGACGACCTCGTAGTTGTTGCACTGGAGCACGACCGCGACGATGTTCTTGCCGATGTCGTGCACGTCGCCCTTCACCGTCGCGATGACGATCTTGCCCTTGGGCCGCAGGTCGCCCAGCTTCGCCTTCTCCGCTTCGATGTAGGGCACGAGGTGGGCCACCGCCTGCTTCATGACGCGCGCGCTCTTCACCACCTGCGGCAGGAACATCTTGCCGGAGCCGAAGAGGTCGCCCACGACGTTCATGCCGTCCATGAGCGGCCCCTCGATCACCTGGATCGGGCGCTCGTACTTGAGCCGCGCCTCTTCGGTATCCTCGACGATCCAGTCGGACATGCCTCTCACCAGCGCGTGCGCGAGCCGCTCCTCCACCGTGCCTTTGCGCCACGCGAGATCCTCGACCTCCGCCCTGCCCTTGCCCTTCACGGTCTCCGCGAAGGTGACCATGCGCTCCGCGGCGTCGGGACGGCGATTGAAGATGATGTCCTCGACGTGCTCCAGCAAGTCCTTCGGTATTTCCTCGTACACGCCGAGTTGCCCCGCGTTCACGATCGCCATCGTGAGCCCCGCCTTGATGGCGTGATAGAGGAACGCGGTATGGATCGCCTCCCGCACCGGGTCGTTGCCGCGGAACGAGAACGAGATGTTGGAAAGCCCGCCGCTTACCCGCGCGTAGGGCAGCGTGTGGCGGATGATGCGCGTCGCCTCGATGAAGTCCTTGCCGTAGTTGGCGTGCTCCTCGATCCCGGTCGCGATGGCGAAGATGTTGGGATCGATGATGACGTCCTCGGGCGGAAAGTCGAGCTCGTCCACGAGGATGTGGTAGCTGCGCTTCGCGATCTCGACGCGGCGCTCGAGCGTGTCGGCCTGGCCTTTCTCGTCGAAGCACATCACGACCGCCGCGGCGCCGTAGCGGCGCGCGAGCTTCGCGTGCTTCACGAATTCGTCCTTGCCCTCCTTGAGGCTGATCGAATTCACGACCGACTTGCCCTGCACGCACTTCAGTCCCGCTTCGATGACTTCCCACTTCGAGGAGTCGATCATCACCGGCACGCGCGAAATGTCGGGCTCGGCGGCGATCAAGTTGAGGAAAGTCGTCATCGCCTGCTTCGAGTCGAGCATCGCCTCGTCCATGTTGACGTCGATCATCTGCGCGCCGTTCTCCACCTGCTGGCGCGCGACCGAGAGCGCCTGCCCGTAGTCCCCGGCGAGGATCATGCGCGCGAACGCCTTCGATCCCGTGACATTGGTGCGCTCGCCGATGTTGACGAAGAGCGAGTCCTCGCCGATGTTGAGCGGCTCGAGGCCCGAAAGGCGCGTCCTGCGCTCCACTTCGGGGATCTTCCGCGGCGGCGCGGCGCGCAGCGCGTCGGCAATCGCCCGGATGTGATCGGGAGTCGTGCCGCAGCACCCGCCCGCGATGTTGATGAAGCCCGCGTCGGCGAATTCGCGCAGGAAAGCGGCCGTCTGCTCCGGCGTCTCATCGTAACCGGTCGGTGCGAGCGGATTCGGGAGCCCGGCGTTGGGATACGCGCAGACATAGGTGTCCGCGACCTGTGCGATCTCCTCGATGTAGGGACGCATCAGCTTCGCGCCGAGCGCGCAGTTGAGCCCGATGGAGAACGGCCGCGCATGCCGCACCGAGTTCCAGAACGCCTCCGGCGTCTGTCCGGAGAGCGTGCGGCCCGAGGCGTCGGTGATGGTGCCCGAGATCATCACGGGGAGCCGCGTGCCGCGCGCTTCGAAGATCTCTTCGATCGCGAAGATCGCCGCCTTGGCGTTGAGCGTGTCGAAGATCGTCTCGAGCAGCAGCAGATCCACGCCGCCGTCGATCAGCGCCTGTGCCGCTTCGCGGTACGCCGTGGCAAGCTCGTCGAAGGTGACGTTGCGGAAGCCCGGGTCGTTCACGTCCGGCGAGATCGACGCCGTGCGGTTGGTCGGCCCCATCGCGCCGGCGACGAAGCGCGGGCGCGCGGGGTCCTTCGCCTCGTATTCGTCGGCGACGCTCCGCGCGAGCCTCGCCGCCTCGTAGTTCAATTCGTAAACGAGCCCCTGCAGGTGGTAATCGGCCTGCGCGATCGCGGTCGAGTTGAAGGTGTTGGTCTCGAGCACGTCGGCGCCGGCATCGAGATAGGCCGCGTGGATCTCGCGGATCACCCGGGGCTGGGTCAACGTCAGGAGATCGTTGTTGCCCTTCAGGTCGTGCGCGAAGTCGCGAAAGCGCGCGCCGCGATAGTCTTCCTCGGCGAGGCGATAGCTCTGGATCATCGTGCCCATCGCGCCGTCGAGGATCAGGATCCGTTCGCGGAGCAGCGCGTGGAGACGGTCGAGGCGGGCGTTCATCGAAATCCGGGCGGCATGCGGCATGCCATGCTGCAAAAGGCCTGAAGTGTAGCACGTGCCCCGCGGGCGATCGTGCGCTCTGCCGGCTTCATCCCGCGCGCGCCGATCGGCCCTATAATGTCAGCCCACGTGAGGATCCACGCGATGAAGCACCTCGAGCCGAAAGAGGCCTACGAGTTTCTCAAGAAGAATCCCGACGCCATCTTCGTCGACTGCCGCAGCGAGATGGAATATCTGTTCGTCGGGCATCCGGTCGGGGCCATACTCGTGCCATGGAACGACGGCCCCAACTGGGAGGTGAATCCCGAGTTCGTCGCGCATGTAAAGAAGGCGGCGAGCGTGGACCGTCCGATCGTGCTCATCTGCCGCAGCGGCAACCGCTCGCTCGACGCCGGCCGCGCGCTCGAGGAGGCCGGCTTCACCAAGGTCTATAACGTGCTCCATGGCTTCGAAGGGGAGCTCGACGAGAGCCACCATCGCAACTCGAAGAGCGGCTGGCGCTACGAGGGCCTCCCCTGGGAGCAGTGTTAGCCGTTCGCCCTTCGACCGCGCTATCACTGCGCCCGGGACGAACGCAGTTACGCGCCATCTCCGCTAACCGAGCGTGACACCGAGGAGCGTGCCGACGAGGTAGGTTACCGTGCCCGCCGCGCCACCGATCGCGAGCATCCTGAGTCCGCTGTAGACGGCGCTGCGGCCGGTGAAGAGGCTGAGCGCCGCCCCGACCGCGAGCAGCGAAGCGGCACTGAGCGCCACCGACACCGGCAGGCTCGCTGCGCTCCCCAGAAAGAAAAACGGCGCGAGCGGGATCGCGGCGCCCGCCGCGAAGGAGACGAACGACGCAAGCGCCGCGCCCCACGGCGAGCCGAGGTCGTCGGGATTCAGTCCCAGCTCCTCGCGCGCGAGCGTCTTCAGCGCCACTTCCGGATCCGCCGTCAGCGTTTTCGCCATGCTCGTCGCCTCCTCGCGGTTAAGGCCCCGCGCCTCGTAGATCAAGGCGAGTTCCTCCGCTTCGGCTTCGGGATAGCGGTCGAGCTCCTCGCGCTCGAGCCCGATCTGGTATTCGTACATCTCGCGCTGCGAGCGCACCGAGACGTACTCGCCCGCCGCCATCGAAAACGCGCCGGCGATGAGTCCGGCCGCCCCCGAGAGGAGAACGACGGTGTTGTCCGCCGTCGCACCGGCGACGCCGAGGATCAGGCTCGCGTTGGAGACGAGCCCGTCGTTCACGCCGAACACGGCCGCCCTGAGGTTTCCGCCGCCCTCGACGCCGCGATGGCGCCGCCCCACTTCCTCCACCGATTGCGGCATGGCGTGGCCGGGGCGCGGGTGGGTGTAGAGCGACATGCCGCGCACTTTCATCGCCGCGAGCACGCCGCGCAGCGGGCGCACGCCCATGCGCTGCACCAGCGCGGCGACGAGCCGGGCGCGCGCATCCGGCATGAATGCATCCGGCAGCGCCTTTCCCGACTTGCGCACCTGCGCGGCCCAGATCTCCGCCTGGCGGTCCGCTTCCTCCGCGAGCTCGGCGAAGAGCGCCGCGCGCGGGCTGCCCTTCTCCCGCTCGGCGACCACCCGGTAGAGGTACGCCGAGCGCTTCTCCTCGCGCCAGCTATCCAGCTCGTGCATGGGCCACCGGAACGGGCTGCACGCGCAGGTAGAGCACCCACGACAGGAAACCGAGCGCCACGAGTCCGGTCATCGACAACGCGAGTGTCGCATCCGAATGCGAGACGAGCGGCGAGATGAGGCCGGCGCTCACGCTCGAAAGGAAAGTGTGCACGAAACCCTGCAACGACGAGGTCGCGCCGCGATTGCGCGGAAAGATTTCGAGCGCGAGCAGCGTCAGGCTCGGCATCGCGAGCGCCATGCCGACGGTATAGAGCATGATCGGCAGGACCGACCACGGCACCGCGGGCGCGGCGAGCGTGCTGTAGCCCACATTGATCGCCGCGGCGCTGAACATGATGGCGTAGGCGATTCCAATGGTGCGCCGCGCGGTGAGCACGCCGGCGACGCGTCCCGAGATGAACGCCCCCGACATGACACCGACGATGCCCGGCACGAAGAGCCACGCGAACTGCTTTTCGTTCAGTCCGAGCAGGTCGTAAACGAACGCGGGCGCGGACACGATGTAGATGAAGAAGCCGGCGAAGTTGAGCCCTACGCCGAAGCAGAGCAGGAGCAACGGGCGACTGCGCCCGAGCGTGAGATACGTGCGCGCGAGCGGCCGCAGCTCGAAAGGCTGGCGCGCCGTCGCGGGATGGGTTTCGGGCAGGTAGGCCGCGCACACCGCGAGCAGCACGAAGGCGTAGGCGGCGAGAAACAGAAACACCGCCTGCCATCCGAACCACGATTGCAGCCATCCCCCGACTACCGGTGCGATCGCCGGCGCCAGACCGAAGATCATCGTGACGAGCGACATCAGGCGTTGCGCCTCGTGGCCTTCGAAGGTGTCGCGAATGACGGCGCGCCCCACCACCATGCCGGCGCCGGCGGACACGCCCTGCAGTACACGAAAGAGCAGGAGTTGGCCGAAATCGCGCGCCGCGGCACAGCCGAGCGAGGCTGCGATGTACAGCAGCAGGCTCACGAGGATCACCGGGCGCCGCCCGAACGAGTCCGAGAGCGTTCCATGGAACAGCGTCATCACGGCGAAGGTGAGGAAGTACGCGCTCAACGTCTGCTGCAGCTGTGCCGGGGTTGCGGCGAGATCGCGCCCGATCGCCGGAAACGACGGCAGGTAGGTGTCGATGGTGAACGGCCCGATCATCGCAAGGCCGGCGAGCATCGCGGCCAGGATCGGCATGGGAAGCGCCGAGCGGCGCAGGGAAGTCACGTTATCGGGGAAGCGTCTGCAGATGTCCGATTATACGTTTGCGATCTGCGAGCCCTTCGGGTATTCAGCTGGCACAGGAATACGGGCCGCAACGCGAAGGGAAATGCGCCTCCGCGGCGAAGTCATCCACGGCGGCAGGGTCAGCTTGGAAAGAGGCGGCGGCGAGCCGACATCCATGACGCCGGTCGCGCCGCCTGCAGGAGTATACGGAAGTGCTGGATCCGCCGCGTTCAGGCCATTACCCGCGCTGGCGGCCACGCCGGCCGCGCCGCGTTTGTGTCTGCGATGCATTGCTTCCGTTGCCGCCGGCATTCTCTGCTTCTTCGGTGGCCTGTTGTGTCGTCTGACGGAGCTGGTCGAGCGTCTCCTCGGTGCGGCGGCTCACCTCCTCGACGCCCTGGCGCAGTTGCTCCGCGACTTCCGCCGTCTGCTGTTCCACGAGCTGACCGACCTGCTGCTGCACGAGGCTCAGCGTCTCGGTGGTATGGCGGAACACATTGAGAGCCTGCTGCGCCCCGGCCGCGAACAGCTCGGAGAGGTGGTCGGTCCCGGTGCGCCCGAGCGCGTCCGTCCAGTCCGGCGCACCGAACATCGCGGCACTGCGACCTTGCGCGCGCAACAGCACGCGAGCGGTTGAGGCCTGCAACTCGACGATCCGCGCCGCGCCCTGCACCATGATGTCGGCGATATTGGCGGCGTGCTGCATTCTTTCCTGAGTGCGTTGCATAGCGAGCTCCTTTCCCTTGAGTCGTTGAAGATGAAGTCGGCGCGCGGTACGCGTCCCGGCCGATTTATGCTGCGATGCAAAATCCATGCCTCGCAAAGTAGTCTGAACGGAGTGACCACTCGCACTCCTAACTAATCAATGGGTTGTGTGGGCGGTGCGGGCCGACTCACCGCAATCGGGGCCTACACAGCGCCATTTCCGGTGTAAATCTTGCAAGGCCGCAAGTCAGCGCCGCGTGACGTGTTCGAGCGCGGCGTCGATGAAGGTGCGCACGGTGGGCCGCACGTAACGCCGGCCCGGATAGACGAACGTGAGCGCACCGCGCGACCACGCCCAGTCGGGAAGGACGCGCGCCAAGGGAAGATCGTCGCGTGCGAGGTAGTCCGGCATGAGGCCGATGCCGTCCCCACGCAGGATGAAGGCGCGCAGTGTTTCGAGATCATCCGCGGCCACGACCCAGTCCGGCTTGACCTCCACCCTGCGGCGCCCGCTCGAGAGCCGCAGGGCGTCGCGCGCCCGGGAAAAGGAGAGGATCGTGTGACGCGCGAGCTCCTCGGGCGTGGACGGCATGCCGCGCCGGGTGAGATAGGCCGGGCTCGCCCACAGACCGACGATCTCATCCATGAACGGGCGCGCGACCAGCGTCGAATCCCGCAGCTCGCCCGCGCGTATCGCAAGGTCCACGCCTTCACCGACGAGATCGACGATGCGATTGGTGACGATGAGCTCGATGCGCACCTTCGGGTAAGCCCGCAGATAGCCGCTCACGATTGGCGGCAGCACATGCTGAGCGACGCCCCCGGGGGCGGTGATGCGCAGGAGCCCGCTCGGTTCGGTGCCGGAAGTAAGCAGTGACTCACCTGCCTCGATTTCCTCCAGTCCCTTGACGCAGCGCTCGAAATACTCGCGTCCCTGCGGTGTCAGATTGAGCTTGCGGGTGGTGCGATGGATCAGTGTCACGCCGAGGCGCTTCTCCAGGCGCGCGACCTTCGCGCTGACGGTCGTGTTCGGCATGCCGAGGAGCCGCGCTGCGCCGTTGAAGCTGCCAGCCTGCACCACCTTGACGAACACAGCGATGGCATTAAGGTCCACGGCGCTATTGTGCATTAGATAGCATAGATATTCCATAAAAACCCATCTAATAAACAATCTGCACCGGCGTTAGAGTGGTGGCTGTTCAATTCGAAAGGAGATGACGATGATCAAGGTCGGAATCGTGATCGGAACGACGCGCCCCGGACGTAACGGCGAGGCCGTCGCACGCTGGGTTTATGACATCGCCCGCAAGCGCCGCGATGCGCATTTCGAGCTGGTCGATATCCGCGACTACAACCTGCCGCTGCTCGATGAGCCGGTACCGGCAAGCTCGGGGCGCTACCAGCATCCCCACACCAAGGCATGGTCGGAGAAGATCGCGAGTTTCGACGCGTACGTGTTCGTGACGCCGGAGTACAACCACGCACCTTCCGGTGCGCTGAAGAACGCGATCGATTACCTCTACCGCGAATGGAACAACAAGTCCGCGGGATTTGTCGGCTACGGGGGCGCGGGCGGCACGCGGGCGGTGGAGCAGCTCCGGCTCATCATGGGGGAGTTGCAGGTGGCCGACGTGCGCGCGCAGGTCGCGTTATCGCTCTTCACCGATTTCGAGAACTTTTCGACGTTCAAGCCGGCTGCCCACCATGAAGCGGCGGTGGCTGCGATGCTCGACCAGGTGATCGCATGGGGCGGTGCAATGAAAAAGTTGCGGGAACAGATAGGAGCAGACGATGCGGCCCTCCGTACCGCTGCTTGACGCACTCGATGCAGCGCTCGAGATGACGTTCCCGGCAAGCGACCCGATCGCGGTCTACCGTGCGGAGCCGGGGCGCACGGACGAGTATCATGAATCCGCCCCGTTGCGCCGAGCGGCGGTGAGCCATCCCTGAACCCACTACCGGAGGCCCCATGGCTGGATACGTAACCAACATTGAGCGCGACACGCTGGAGAACGCGGACTATCGCCGCGTGCTCTTCACCGGTCGCAACATGCAGCTCGTGCTGATGACATTGCAGCCCGGGGAAGAGATCGGTCGCGAGACGCACGACGAGCACGACCAGTTCATCCGCGTGGAATCCGGTACGGGAAAGGTGATCCTCGGCCACGAGGAGCACCGGCTCGAGGACGGCGTGGCCGTGGTGATCCCGGCGGGCGTCGAGCACAACGTCGTGAACACCTCGCGGAGCGAGCCGCTGCGACTCTACACGCTGTATGGTCCGCCGGAGCATCCCGACGGCACCGTGCACCGGACCAAGCGCGACGAGCCGCCGCACCACTGAGCGCTCGGTCCGGGCTCACGCCTCGGTCGGATTTCGGCTCGGGCCTGTCGGGACGATGCGTATCATGAGGGCGATGCCATCCTGCGCCGCGGCGTTTTCCGCGGATGTGGCGAGGGTGTCCGCGCGATGGACCGGCCAGTCAGCCGGAACCTTCATCTCGGCGAAGGCGAAGCGGTCGGCGCCCGCGCGGCGCGTCCGCAGGTTCGTGAAGCGCACATCGGGCGACTCGAAGCTGGCGAGCGTCTGCTGGATGTGGCCGATATCCTCGTCGCCGAGCGCGGCATCCATGAGGCCGTGAAACGAGCGCCACGCGAGCTTCCACGCTTCGCGCAGGATGTTGAAGGCGACGAGCATGGCAACGACCGGGTCGAGCCAGTGCCAGCCGGTCCAGCCGCCGAGGCCGACGCCCACGATCACGCCCGCCGTCGTCCACACGTCGGTCATGAGGTGGCGTCCGTCGGCCTCGGCCGCGAGCGAGCGGTGCGCCCTGCCGACCGCGAGCAGGATGCGCGCGACGACGAGGTTCACCAGCGCCGCGGCGACTGAAAGTGCGGTGCCGAGCCCGAGCAGCTCGAGCGGCTGCGGATGCACGAGCCGGTCGGCGGCGGCGTAGAGGATGCCGAGCGAGGCGAGGCCGATGAGCAAACCCTCGAACGCGGAGGCGAAGTACTCGGCCTTGCCGTGCCCGAAGGGATGACCCGGATCCGCCGGGCGGCGGGCGTAGGTCACCATCACCAGCGCGAACGACGCGCCGAAGAGATTCACCAGCGACTCCAGCGCATCGGAAAGAAAGCCGACCGAGCCGGTCACCCACGAGGCGGCCCATTTGAGCACGATGGTGACGATCGCCGCTCCGATGGAGAGCCACAACGCCTGATGCGGCGTCATGATCGGGGAATCGCGATTTGCTGACATGGAAAGTCCTGTGCGCATGATGAATGACAAACCGCTCCGCGTGAAGATGGCGAGCGACGAAGCGTGCACTCTCGACGTCGCGGAAGTCGCGCGTCGGCTCGGCGCCGATCCGGTTTACGGTCTGAGCAGGGAGGAAGCCGCGCGCCGGCTCGCCGCGGACGGTCGCAACGAATTGCGCGCGGCGCCGCCGATTCCCGCCTGGCGCCGCCTGCTGGCGCAGTTCCACGACCCTCTGGTGTACCTCCTGCTCGCCGCGATCGCGATCGCACTGGGCGCGTGGGTGATCGAAGGACGGCCGGGCTGGCCGGTCGATGCCGTCGTCATCGCGCTCATCGTCGTCGGCAACGCGATCATCGGCTGCCTGCAGGAGGTCAAGGCGGAGACCGCGGTCGCGGCGCTCGCGCGCATGACGGCGGTCACCTCGGCGGTGGTGCGCGACGGCGCGGTGCTGCGCATCCCGAGCGCGGAGCTGGTGCGCGGGGATCTCCTCGTTCTGGCCGAAGGCGACGCCGTCGGCGCAGACGCGCGCATCGTCGAAAGCGCCGCGCTGCGCCTGCAGGAGGCTTCCCTCACCGGCGAGAGCGAACCGGTGCTCAAGGAGCGCGCGCAGCTCGCGGCCGCTCCGGCGCTGGGCGATCGCATCAACATGGTGTTCAAGGGCACCGCCGTCGTGCAGGGCAGTGGCCGCGCGCTCGTGACCGCCACCGGCATGGACACCGAAATGGGCGCGATCGCCGAAATGCTGGAGACGACGCGCGAGGATCCGACGCCGCTGCAGAAGGAAGTTGCGCGGATCGGGCGCATGCTGGGTATCGCGGTCCTCGTGATCGCCGCCATCGTCGTCGTGACGGTGCTCTCGATGTCCGAGGTCCGCAGCGCGAGCGGCGTGGTGACGGTGCTGCTCCTCGGCGTGTCGCTCGCCGTAGCCGCCGTTCCCGAAGGACTGCCGGCGATCCTCACACTCGTTCTCGCGCTCGGCGTCCAGCGCATGGCGAAACGCAACGCGATCGTGACGCGGCTCTCCTCGGTGGAGACGCTCGGCTCGGCCACCGTGATCTGCTCCGACAAGACCGGCACCCTCACCCGTTCGGAAATGACGATCCAGCGCGTGGTGACGGCCTCGGGCGCAAGCGAGGTGAGCGGCGTGGGATATGCGCCGGAGGGTCGCGTGCAACGCGCGGGTGGAGAAGCGGTCTCGGGCGCGCAGCTCGCCGAGGACATCGTGGTACTCTCCGGGGGCAGCCTCGCGGGCAACGCCGCTTTGCGCGCGCGGCCCGATGGAACGTGGGAAATCCAGGGCGATCCCACCGAAGCCGCCTTCCTCGTGGCCGAGCGCAAGCTCGGGGTCGCGGAGCGCCGCGCCCGGCGCTTCACGCGCATCCGGGAAATCCCGTTCACCTCCGAGCGGAAGATGATGTCCTCGCTCGAAGTGGACCACGAGCACGACGACGAGATCGTCGTCGTGACCAAGGGCGCCCCCGATGAACTCCTGAAGCGCTGCACCCGGCTGCGTGACGGGACGAACGTGGTGCCCCTCGATGACGTGCGCCGCCGGCGCATACTCGAAGACGTCGACCGCCTTTCGGATGCGGCGCTGCGCACGCTCGCCGTCGCCTACCGTCCGCTTTCACCGGGCGAGGAGCACGCGCCCGACGAGCACATCGAGCGCGAGCTCATCTTCGTCGGCACGGTCGGAATCATCGATCCGCCGCGCGCGGAAGTGAAGGTCGCGATACGCGACGCGCAGCGCGCCGGCATTCGCGTGGTGATGATCACGGGCGACCACCCGCGCACGGCCGCCCGCATCGCCGCCGATCTCGGCATCGCCAAGACCGGTGATCGCGTGGTGACCGGCGCGGACATCGAAACGCTGGACGACGCGGCCTTCGCACGCGCGGTGCGCGAAACGTCCGTCTATGCACGCGTCGCGCCGCGTCACAAGCTGCGCATCGTGGACGCGCTGCAGGCCGAGGGACACGTCGTCGCGATGACGGGGGACGGCGTGAACGACGCGCCTGCGTTGAAATCCGCGGACATCGGCATCGCGATGGGCATCACCGGCACCGAGGTGACCAAGCAGGCGGCGAAGATGATCCTCGCCGACGACAATTTCGCCACCATCGTCGCCGCGGTACGCGAAGGCCGCGTCATCTTCGACAACATCCGCAAGTTCCTGCGCTACCTGCTCTCGTCCAACATGGGCGAAGTGCTCACGGTCTTTCTCGGTGTCGTGCTGGCAGGCACGATCGGATTGAGCGGCGCCGGCGAAGCGATCGCGCTGCCGCTGCTCGCGACCCAGATTCTCTGGATCAATCTCATCACCGATTCCGGCCCGGCGCTCGCGATGGGCATCGACCCGCAGACCGACGATGTGATGGCGCGCAAGCCGCGGCGCGTGGGCGAGCGCGTGATCGACGCCCGCATGTGGACCGGCGTGTTCGCGACCGGCTTCGTCATGGCGGCGGTCACGCTCATCACGCTCGACTACTACCTGCCGGGCGGCTTGATCGGGGGCAATCGCGAGCTCGACAATGCGCGCACCGCCGCGTTCACCGTGCTCGTGCTGGCGCAGCTCTTCAACGCGCTCAACGCGCGCTCGGAGACGACGAGCGCGTTCCACCAGCTCTTCGTCAATCCGTGGCTGTGGGGCGCGATCGTGTTTTCTCTGGTGTTGCAGGCGGCGGTGGTCAACCTGGGCGTTCTCAATACCGCCTTTGGCACCGTTCCCCTCGCGCCGGACCAGTGGCTCGTGTGCCTTGCGATGGCGAGCGTCGTGCTGTGGGCGTCCGAAGCGCGCAAGTGGCTCGCCCGCCGTGGAACGAGTCGCTGAGGCGGCGGTCTATTACGCCGTCATGCACCGAAGCGCATGGAAAGCGCTGAAATCACCCGTTTTGAAAAAGGAGCAGACATGAATGCACTGTGTGAAGCGGTGAAGAACTACGGGCCTTTCGTTGGCCGCCTGCTGCTGGCGCTGATCTTCATCCTTTCCGGCTGGGGCAAAATCGGGGGATTCGAGGGCACCGTCGGTTACATCGCGTCGAAGGGGCTGCCGCTGCCGCAGGTCGCCGCCGTGGCCGCCATCGTGATCGAGCTGGGCGCGGGCATCCTGCTCATTCTCGGCTGGCAGACGCGCTGGGCGGCCACCGCGCTGCTGATTTTTCTCATTCCGACGACGCTCTTCTTCCACAACTTCTGGGCGGTCGAGGCGGCCCGGCAGGCGGGTGAGCAGATCCACTTCCTCAAGAACCTCGCGATCATGGGCGGCATGCTGTACGTGATGGCGTACGGCGCGGGGCCGCTGAGCCTCGACAACCGCAGGCGCTGAGCGCTATGTGGCCGGCGACTTCGACGCCGCCATGATGTCCCACGCGGCGATGAACATCGCGGCGATGAGCGGTCCGATCACGAAACCGTTGAGACCGAAGATCGCCATCCCGCCCAGGGTCGCGATGAGAACGACGTAGTCGGGCATCTTGGTTTCCTTGCCCACCAGGATCGGCCGCAGGAGATTGTCCACGAGGCCGATCACGAGTATGCCGTAGGCGACGAGCACGACGCCCTGCCACGCCGCGCCGCTCGCGAGCAGGTAGATCGCGACCGGCAGCCAGACGAGCGCGGTGCCCACCGCGGGCAGGAGCGAGAGGAAGGCCATCACCACGCCCCACAGCACCGGCGCCTGGATGCCGAGGACCCAGAAGATGAATCCGCCGAGCGCGCCCTGCACGATGGCGACGACGATGGTGCCCTTGATGGTCGCGCGCACCACGTCGGCGAACTTGCGGTAGAGCGTGCGCTGCAGATCATCGCGCAACGGCACCGCGGCGCGGATGCGCTGTCCGAGCGCGCGGCCGTCGCGCAGCAGGAAGAAGAGGATATAGAGCATGAGGAAGAAGCTCACGAAGAAGTCGAGCGTATTCTGTCCGACGTTGAGCGCCTGGCCGGCGAGAAACTGGATGCCCTTGCTCAAGCCTTCGGAGAGGCGGGCCTGCACCTCGGCAAGGTTGGTGAGCTCGAAGCGATCGAGCAGGCTCGCGACCCACGGCGGGAGCGCCGCATAGACGCGGCTGAAGTAGGCACCGAAGTTCCATTCGCCGGAACGCAGCTTCTCATAGACGTGGAAGCCCTCCTGCAGCAGCATCCCGCTCACCAGCGCCGCGGGCAGGATGACGATCACCAGGATGACGAGCAGGGTCGTGATGGCGGCGAGGGTGCAGCGCTCGCGCATCGCACTCGCGATGCGGGCGTAGAGCGGCGTGAAGAGCACGGCGAAGATCGCGGCCCAGAAGATCGCGCCGTAGAACGGCCAGAGGATCCAGGCGAACGCGATCGAGACCGCGATGAGCAGAAGTAGGAAAGGCTTGTCGCGCGCCGGTGACGCGTTCGGTTCCAAGATCGATGCCCGCGAAATGCGACACGCCATGATAAGCGCGCCGCCCGCACATCACAATTCGCACCGGGAGCGCATCACCTTGTCGATCCGCATCGGGGCGCGCATAATGCGCCGGTCGCCCCCGCTCGACGCGGTGGACGTGCCGGCCCGGGTGCTCTGGGCCCGGCGCGCTTTCGGAGTGGCGAAGCAACCAGACTTCACCTTGCGAAAGGATTCCGGTGGATCCCCTGCTGCTTTCGCGCGCGCAGTTCGCCTTCCTGATCGCGTTCCACTTCTTCCTTCCCGCGTTTACGATCGGACTCGCGTCCTACATCGCGGTGCTGGAGGGGCTTTATCTCTGGACGCGCCGCGCAGCCTGCCTGCGCATCTCCGCGTTCTGGATCCGCATCTTCGCGGTGTCGTTCGGGATGGGTGTGGTCTCCGGCATCGTCATGCCGTTTCAGTTCGGCACCAACTGGAGCCGGTACTCCGAGCAGACCGCCGCCATCGTAGGTCCGCTCATGGGGTACGAGGGGTTGACTGCATTCTTCCTCGAGGCGGCGTTTCTGGGCGTGCTGCTCTTCGGGCGCAAGCTCGTGCCGCCGTGGGCGCATTTCGCCTCGGCGGTGATCGTCGCGCTCGGCACGCTGTTCTCCGCCTTCTGGATTCTCGCCGCAAACAGCTGGATGCAGACGCCCGCGGGTTTCGAGTTCGTCGATGGCCGTTTCGTGCCGACCGACTGGCTCGCGGTCATATTCAGTCCGTCCTTCCCGTACCGCTTCACGCATACCGTGGTCGCGGTCTATCTCACGACTGCGTTCACGGTTATCGGAGTCGCCGCCTGGTACCTGCGCCATGGCCGCCACGTCGAAGAGTCGCGCATCATGATCGCGATGGGCTTCCTGCTCGCATCGGTGCTGGTGCCGGCGCAGGCCGTGATCGGCGACTTTCACGGCGTGAACACGCTCCACCATCAGCCGGCAAAGCTCGCCGCCATCGAAGGCATCTGGGAAAGCGGTCACGGTCAGCCCGCCATCCTGCTCGCCCTGCCCGACGAGACGCTCGAGAAGAATCATGCCGAAATCGGCATTCCGAAACTCGCGAGCCTGTACTTGACGCACGACTGGAACGGCTACGTGAAGGGCCTGAAGGACTTCCCGCGCGAGGAGCGGCCGCCGGTCGCGATCACGTTCTTCGCGTTCCGCATCATGATCGCGATGTGGCTCGTCATGCTCGGCCTGACCGTCTGGGCCTGGCTGCTGCACGCGCGGCGCCGGCTCTTCACTTCGGGCGCATTTCTGCGCGCGGCGACGTACTCGATTCCGGTGGGCTACATCGCCGTAACGGCCGGCTGGTTCACCACCGAAGTCGGACGCCAGCCGTGGGTGGTGTACGGCCACCTGCGCACCGCGGACGCGATCACGCCGTTCCTCACGGGAACCGATGTTGCGATCTCGCTCTTTTTCTATGTGGTGGTCTACGCCGCGATCTTCGGCGCGGGCTTCTACTACCTGCTGCGCCTCGTGCAGCGCGGCATGCCGGAGGAATTGCCGGAGCCCGGCCCGGAACGGCGGCCGGCGCGCCCGCTCTCCGCGGCGACACGCTGACCGGTGCACGCGTGATTCTCGACCTTGTCCCGATCTGGACCGCGATCCTCGCGGTGAGCGTGTTCATGTACGTGCTGCTCGACGGCTTCGATCTCGGCGTGGGCATCCTTTTCCCGTTCGCGCCGGACGACAAGGCACGCGACACGATGATGGCCTCCGTCGCGCCGGTCTGGGACGGCAACGAGACGTGGCTCGTGATGGGTGGCGTCGGCATGCTCACGGCATTTCCCGTCGCCTTCGCGATCATTTTCCCGGCGCTCTATTTCCCGGTGCTGGCGATGCTGCTCGGGCTGATCTTCCGCGGCGTCGCGTTCGAATTCCGCCCGACCGCCGTCACGAGCCGCGCGAAGTGGGATCGCGCCTTCTGCTGGGGCTCGCTCGTCGCGACCTATGCGCAAGGGTGCATCCTCGGCAAATTCGTGCTCGGGTTCGAGACGACCGGGCGCCAGTACGCGGGCTCGACCTGGGACTGGCTTCACCCCTTCGTGCTCGCGGTCGGCGTCGGGCTCGTCTTCGGCTACGTGCTGCTCGGCGCGACCTGGCTCGTCATGAAGACCGAGGGATCGCTGCAGCAGTGGGCGCGCGCGAAAGCGCGTCTCGCCCTGATCGGCGTACTCGCGTTCATCGTGATGGTAAGCGTCTGGACCCCGCTCCTGCACGAGCGCATCGCGGAGCGCTGGTTCTCGTGGCCCAACATCGCCTGGTTTTCGCCGGTACCGGTCGTGACCACGCTGCTCGCGCTGTGGGCGTGGCGGTCGCTCGCGCGGGGTTCCGACGCCGCCCCGTTCTTCGCGGCGATGGGCCTCTTCCTCGTGTCCTATCTCGGGCTTGCGATCAGCCTTTTTCCCTACATCGTTCCGCATTCGATCACGCTGTGGGAGGCGGCGACCGCGCCCGAGGGCCAGGCGTTTCTCCTGATCGGCACGCTATTTCTCATTCCCGTCATATTCATGTACCTCGGCTGGTCGTACTGGGTGTTCCGGGGGAAGGTGCGAGCCGACGCGGGCTATCACTGAGGCAACGCGCCGCGCACTTGTGCCGGCGCAACTTCGCACCCATCTCACCCTCCAACAGGAAATCGCCTTTTACGACCATGAACTGGCTCCCGCGCGCATCCGACCGCAGCCGTGAAGGCGCGAAAGCGCCCTCTCCGCACGGTCGCGGCCCGGCGCGGAATGTCCCGGGACAGGCCAACGTGCCGCCGCGCGCAACCTGGGTCGCGTTCATCGTCATTCTGCTCATCAACTATCTCCTGATGCGGCTCTTCCTGCCCACGCCGGGCGAGCCGATTACGGTTCCCTATACCGTGTTCAAGCAGGAGGTCGCGAAGGGGAACGTCAAGGCGATCTACAGCAAGGGCACGAGCATCGAAGGCCGGTTCGTGAAGCCGGTGAGCTGGCCCCCGCAGGGCGAGAAGGAGGCGGCGCCGCGCAAGGAACCGCCGAGCGGCCTGGAAAAGATCTTCGAGTCGCAACCGACGCGCAGCTCCGACACGTTTACCACCGAGTTGCCGGCCTTCGTGGACAGCGGGCTCGAGAAGTTCCTGATCGAGCACAACGTCGAAATCAGCGCGTTGCCGATCCAGTCCGGCAATCCGTGGGCCACGCTGCTCTTCGGCTTCGGGCCGGCGCTCCTCATCATCGCGTTCTACGTCTGGCTCTATCGCCGCGCGGCGCAGGGCGGCTTGGGCGGCGGCCTCATGGGCATCGGCCGCAGCAAGGCGCGGCGCTACGATCTCAAGAGCGAGAAGCGCGTGACCTTCGACGATGTCGCGGGCATCGACGAGGCGGAAAACGAGCTGGTGGAGATCGTCGATTTTCTGAAATCTCCCGAGAAGTACACGCGCCTCGGCGGCACGGCGCCGAAGGGCGTGCTGCTCGTCGGCGCCCCCGGCACCGGCAAGACATTGCTCGCGCGTGCGGTCGCGGGCGAAGCGGGCGTGCCGTTCTTCTCGATGAGCGCGGCGGAGTTCGTGGAGATGATCGTGGGCGTCGGCGCCGCGCGCGTGCGCGACCTCTTCAGGCAGGCGCGCGAGAACGCGCCGGCGATCATCTTCATCGACGAGATCGATTCCATCGGGCGCGCGCGCGGGCAGGTCGCGGTGGGCGCTTCCAGCGAGCAGGAGCAGACGCTCAACCAGATCCTCACCGAGATGGACGGCTTCTCGGGACGCGAAGGCGTGATCGTGCTGGCCGCGACAAACCAGCCCGACCTCTTGGACCGCGCGCTCCTGCGGCCGGGCCGCTTCGACCGGCGCGTGGTAGTGAATCTGCCCGACAAGGCGGGGCGGGAAGCGATCCTCAAGGTGCATACGCGCAACGTGCCGCTCGCGCGCGACGTCGATCTGGGCGAGCTCGCCGCGGCGACACCCGGTCTTTCGGGCGCCGATCTGAAGAACCTCGTGAACGAAGCGGCGCTGCTCGCCGCACGCCGCGAACGCAACGAAGTGCAGCACAAGGACTTCCTCGATGCGCTCGAGAAGATCGTGCTCGGGCCGGAGCGCCCGCTCCTCCTCTCGCGCGAAGACCGCGAGCGCATCGCCTACCACGAGAGCGGGCACGCGATCCTCGGGCTCGTCGTGCCGGGCGCGGATCCCGTGCATCGCGTGAGCATCGTGCCGCGCGGCCAGGCGCTCGGCGTGACGTATCAGCGGCCGCAGACCGACCGCTATAACTATCCCGAGGCGTATCTGCGCGCCCGCATCATCGGCATGCTGGGTGGACGCGCCGCCGAGGAGATCGTGTACGGCACCCGCACCACCGGCGCGGAGAACGACATCGAGCAGGCGACCCAGCTCGCGCGCAACATGGTGACGCGCTGGGGCATGAGCGACAAGCTCGGCCTGGTGCAGCTCGGGCCGCGCGAAAACCCCTATCTCGGCGTGCCGCTCGCATTCGGCGGAGCGAAGCCCTTCAGTGACGAGACGGCGCGCTTGATCGATCTCGAGGTGCAGCGCATCGTCAACGAATGCCACACTGAAGCGCGGCAACTGCTCACCAGGCACCGGCGCGAACTGGACGCACTGGTCGCCGCACTGCTCACGCGCGAGACGCTCGGGGAAGACGAGATCCTCGAGGTAACCGGACTTCCGCCCGCCCCGCCGCTCGAATCGCGCCCGCTCGCGGTGGCGGACGTCGAAGCAGCGCGCGTGAAGCACACGCCCTAGTTCGGCGGGATCATCGTGCCACCGCTTCGAAGCAGCTCGCGCAATTCCGGCAATTCCTGTTCGGCCGCGCGTTCGCCTTCGGCGATGGCGGCCCCGGCCCGGTGATAGTCCATCAGCGCGAAATTCGCGAGGCGCGGTCGAATTAGGACGTCGGCCGGCTCGCCCGCGAGGCGGCTGCGCGTGATGCGCACCTGCATGATGTTGAGGCTGATGCTGATCACGTCGAGGATGGACGGCATGTCATCGGACGTTACGGGTCCGCTCTTGAGGCGCCCGAGCCCGAGCGGCAGCTTGCCCAGCAACGACGCGAGCGCGCCGGGCATCGGTTGCGCGGTCTCGACATCGGCGCTGTAGTGCCGTCCCATGAGGTCCCAGTTCAGATCGACCGCGATGACGATATCGGCGCCCATGGCGCGACAGAGCGAGACCGGCACGGGATTGACGAGCCCGCCATCGACCATGAGCCGCCCGTCGACCTGCGCCGGCGTGAAGAGCCCGGGCAGCGCCATCGAAGCGCGCACGGCCTCGAAGACCGACCCCGAGCGCAGCCACACTTCGCGACCGGTTACAAGCTCAGTCGCGACCGTGCCAAAAGCTTTCGGAAGGGCGGCCACGTCCTTGTCGCGGAAGTGTTCGCTGAAGAAAGCGCGCAGCCTGTCCCCGCGGATGAGCCCGCCGTCCGTTGTGAAGTCGAGAAGACCCACCACCGCCTGCCAGGTAAGCCCTGTCACCCATCGCTCCAGGCGGTCGAGTTGGCCGTCCGCGTAGGCAGCGCCGACCAGCGCGCCGATCGACGTGCCGCACACGATGTCGGGCGCGATGCCCGCCCGCTCCAGCACGCGGATGACGCCGATGTGCGACCAGCCGCGCGCCGAACCGCTGCCGAGCGCGAGCCCGATTCTGAACGGAGGTCTCGCCACGAAGGAGTTCCTCGAGGGGTTGATGTCGCATTATACGAACGCGCGGGCGAGCAGCGGACAGGCCTTGACACAAAGCAGCTGGAAGGGACTAATGGCGCCAACATGATCGAATTCGTCATCGAAACGCGCCGCCGCGACCTCGGCGGCTTCGAGGTCGCGCGCGTGCTGCCGCACGCGAAGCGGCGCATGGTCGGCCCCTTCATCTTCTTCGATCACATGGGGCCGGCGGATTTTCCGCCTGGCATCCCGAAGACGGTCGACGTGCGACCGCATCCGCATATCGGGCTCTCCACTGTCACATACCTCTTCGACGGCGAGATCATGCATCGCGACAGCCTCGCCACCGAGCAGCCGATTCTTCCGGGCGAGGTGAACTGGATGACCGCGGGGCGCGGCATCACGCATTCGGAACGCTTCGAACGCGCGCGCCGGGAAGGTGGGCGCATGCACGGCATCCAGGCGTGGGTGGCGCTGCCGCAGGAACACGAAGAGACGGATCCCGCGTTCGCTCACCATGCCGGAGCCGATCTGCCCGCGTGGGAAGAGAACGGCGCCTCCGTGCGGCTCATCGCCGGAGAAGCGTTCGGTGAACGCGCGCGCGTGAAGACCCACTCGCCGCTGTTCTATCTGCACGGCGTGCTCGCGCCGGGCGCGACGATTGCGCTGCCTCGGCAATACACCGAGCGCGCGCTCTACATCGTCTCCGGCGCGCTGGAGATCGACGGCACGATCTTCGAGGGCGCGCGCATGCTCGTGCTCAAGGCGCGCGGAGAACCACGCATCCGCGCGATCTCGCCTTCGGTCGTGATGCTGCTCGGCGGCGAGCCGGTGGGCGAGCGCTTCATCGAGTGGAATTTCGTCTCCTCGTCGCGCGAGCGGATCGAGCAGGCGAAGGCCGACTGGCGCGCCGGGCGCATGAAGCTTCCCGACTTCGACAACGCGGAGTTCATCCCGCTTCCGGGTGACGCCGCGTCCCCACCCAATCCCATGTCTTAGACCACCCCGTCAACGCTGTCGACACCCCTCCCAATGAAGGGGGGGGGAAGCGTAGTCCCCTCCTCCGATGAGGAGGGGTGCCGGTAGTGCAGGCGGGGGGCTCAGAACGTCACGACGGAGCGGATCGATGCGCCGGCGTGCATGAGATCGAACGCATCGTTGATTCGCTCCAGCGGCATCACGTGCGTGATGAGATCGTCGATGTTGATGCGCCCGTCCATGTACCAGTCGACGATCCGCGGCACGTCGGTGCGGCCGCGTGCGCCGCCGAACGCGGTGCCCTTCCACACGCGTCCGGTGACGAGCTGAAACGGCCGCGTGCGGATCTCCTGCCCCGCGCCCGCGACGCCGATGATGACCGACACGCCCCACCCGCGGTGACAGCATTCGAGCGCCTGGCGCATGAGATCGACGTCCCCGACGCACTCGAAGCTGTAGTCGGCGCCGCCGTCGGTGAGCGCGATGAGGTGCTGGACGAGATCGCCGCCCACTTCGCCGGGATTGACGAAGTGCGTCATGCCGAATTTCTCGGCGAGCGCCTTGCGCCGTGGATTGATGTCCACGCCGATGATCATGTTGGCGCCCACCATGCGCGCGTCCTGAATGACGTTGAGCCCGATGCCACCCAGCCCGAACACCACCACGTTGGCGCCCGGTTCCACCCTCGCCGTGTTGATCACGGCGCCGATGCCGGTCGTGACGCCGCAGCCGATGTAGCACACCCTGTCGAAGGGCGCGTCTTCGCGGATCTTCGCGAGCGCGATCTCCGGCAGCACCGCGTAGTTGGAAAACGTCGAGCAGCCCATGTAGTGATGCACCATGCGCCCGTCGAGGAAAAAGCGGCTCGTGCCGTCGGGCATGACGCCCTTGCCCTGGGTCGCGCGAATCGCCGTGCAGAGGTTGGTCTTGCGCGAGAGGCACGCCTTGCACTGCCGGCACTCGGGAATGTAGAGCGGGATCACGTGATCGCCTTTCCTCAGCGTCGTGACGCCGGGACCGATATCGACGACCACGCCCGCGCCCTCGTGCCCGAAGACGACGGGAAAGAGGCCTTCGGGATCCGCGCCGGAGCGGGTGAACTCATCGGTATGGCAGACGCCCGACGCCTTCACTTCGACCAGCACCTCGCCCGCCTTCGGTCCGTCGAGGTCGAGCGTCACGATTTCGAGCGGCTTGCCCGCTGCGTATGCGATCGCGGCCTTGGTCTTCATGCGTGCTCCTTCGGGAATGACGCGATGAATCAGCTCGAGGCGAGCCGGCGGTACTGTGTCATGTGACGGAGCGCGTCCTGCGCCCGGCCGAGGGCGCGGCACAGCAGCGCGAGGTTGTAGTGGCAGTCCGCGAGCCTGGGATCGATCCTGAGAGCGGCTTGGTACGCCTCCACCGCTTCGGTCCTGCGCGCGAGATCCTCGAGCAGCACCCCGAGATTGTAGAGCAGCACGGCATCCGCCCCGCATTCCGCGATCGCGTCGCGATAGACCCGCTCCGCCTCGCGATGTCGCCCGATTTCGTGCAGCAGGCGCCCGCGATTGATGCGCGCATCGACGCGCTTCGGATCGGCCGCGATCGTTCTCTCGTATGCCGCGAGCGCGGCCTCCGCATCCGAACGCTCAAGCGCAATGGCTTCTTCGAACCAGTCGTCCGCCGATTTGTCCGGCGCCGCCGCCCCGCGTTCGATCACGCTGAGCGTCCCGGCTTGCGGGTCGCCTTCGAACGCGAGCAGGTACTGCCCGGAGTCAGCCTGCCAGCGCTGCGCGCCTTCCTTCACCACCACGCGTCCGCCCACCGCGCAGATGCTGAGCCCCGAAAGCGGCATCGTCTCCGGCAAGCGTCGCCGCAGCGCCTTCACCGAGCGCGTGATGCGCCGGCGCGGCACCTCCGCCTCGACCAGTGCCTGCGCCGTGCGCATCACGATGAGATCCTGGAACGAGAAGCGCCACGCATTGCGCGGGCCGCGCGCAGGTGACACGAACCCCGCCTCCATCAACGCGCGGATCGTGCTGCGCGGCAGCTTGAGCAGCCTCTCGACGTCGCGCACCCCGTACTGGTGCATGGCCCTCCCGCGGTGATGCGCTCACTTCCTGGCGCGCTTGCGCGCGGGCGCTGCCGCCTGCTGGGCCGCGCGCTTGGGCGGCTTGCGCGCTTCGGCACGCGGCTCGCCCGCTTTCGCCGGCGCCTTGCGGCCGAGGCTCGCGCGCAGCGCCTCCATGAGATCGATCACCTGAGCACCGCCCGTCTCGGGCGCTTCGGCCAGCGTGATTTCCTGGCCTTCGACCTTCTTCTGCACCGCCGCCTCGATCCGCTCGCGCACTTCGTCCTTGTAAACGGTGGGATCGAACTTGTCCGAGGCCTGCTGCTCGATCAACTGCTGCGCGAGCTTGAGCTCGCTCTCCTTCACCTCGGTCTTGGGGATGTCGATCTCGTTGATGGATCGCACCTCTTCGCTGTAGAGGAGTTGCTGCATGACGAGTCCGTCCTCGACCGCGCGGATCATCACGATGTACTGCTTGCCGCGAGCGGCCCAGCGTCCGAGCGCGCAGCGCCCCGACTCGCGCAACGCGCGGGCAAGCAGCGCGTACGGTTTCGCCCCGCCCTTGTCGGGCGCGAGATAGTACGCCTTGTCGAAGTACACCGGATCCACCGCTTCGAGCGGCATGAACTCGGTGATCTCGGCGGTGTGCGTGCCGGCTTCCTCCATCGCCTTCAGTTCCTCCGGCGTGAACATGACGTACTGATCCTTCGCGAACTCGTAGCCCTTCGCGATCTCCTCCCGCGGCACCACGACGTCCTCCTTGATGCAGATGTACTGCTGGCGCAGCCGCGAGCCGCACGTCCTGTGCAGGAGATTGAACGAGATGGCCCGGCTCGCCTCGGTGGCGGAATAGAGCTTCACCGGAATCGACACGAGACCGAACGAGACGGTGATCGATGCGATGGATCGTGCAGCCATGGTCTACCTCCTTGGAGTGCCGCCGAGCGCGCGCTCGATGTTCTGCTTGCGCTCGAGGGCATCGGCCCAGCGATCGCCGGTTCGGGCGAGCCGCTCGATGGCGTTGGTGATGCGGAAATCGAGCGGATGCGCCCGCTCGAGCTCTTCCCACGTGAGCGGCATCGACACCGGCGCCCCGGGCACGCCGCGCGGGGAATAGGCGACGTTCAGGGTCTTGCCCCGCACGTTCATATTGTAGTCCATGAAGATTTTTCCCGCGCGCTTGGGCACGCTCCATTCCATGGTGATGTCCTGCGGATGCAGGCGCAAAAGATGCCGTCCGACGATCTCGCTCACCTGCCGCGCCGCATCGAAATCGAGGGTGCGCGCGATCGGCACGAATACGTGAAGGCCGGTCTTGCCGGAGGTCTTCACGATCGCTTCGAGCGACATCGACGTGAGCAGCTCGCGCAGCCGGAACGCGACCTCCTTGCCCTTCTCGAATGCGACCCGGTTCAACTCCGGCTCCGCGCCACGCGCTTCCCTGCCCGAGTAGATGTAGGGATCGATGTCGAAGACGACGTAATCGGGATAGTTGAGGATCGAGCTTTCCAGCGCTTCAAGCGAGCTCGCATAGTCGGTCGACTGCACCGGACTGTCATCGCCGAGGCGCGCGCGCGAGTGCCAGACGTGAAACTCCAGCGTGCCCGACTGCGCGAGCCAGAGCAGCGTCGGCAGGTTGTTGCACAGCAGATACTCGTGCTCCTCGTCCTTGCTCTCGGAAAACACCGTGACGGTCTCGGCAAACTCCGGCCGCTTTTCGCGCCAGTGCTTCTGAAAAAAACGCTGACCGCGGATGCCTTCCGGCATGCGGATCATGGTGAGCGGCCGATCGGCGAGATGCGGCAGCATGAACGGCGACACCTGCGCGAGGTAACGCAATAAATCGCGCTTGGTGAGCTCGGGCTGGTCGGAGGCCTTGTCCGCCGGCCAGTACACCCGGTCGAGGTGCGTGAGCCGGATCGAATGCGCGCCGAGTTCGAGTGTGAAGCCGGCCTTCGGCGTGTCGAGCTGGCGTAACACGTCTTCGATTTCCGCGGAACGCGAGGCGGCGCCGCGCCCGGCCACCGCGGCGGCCACCGGACGTTCGTCACGGCGGCGCACGCTCTTCGGGTCGAGATCGTCGCGCACGCGCAGCAGCACCGGCGCGCGCAGTCGTCCGGCGCTGGTCCAGCCATGGAATTTCACTTCCACCACCATGCGCGGTTCCACCCACGTCGTGGGACTGTGGAGATCCGGCTTCTCCGCGAAGGGACAGCGCTTGCGCTGCAAGCGATCGAGCCGCGCCTTCACGCTCGCCAGCGTCTTCGCGTCGAAACCGGAGCCGACGTGCGAGGCGTAATGCAGCGTGTCGCCCTCCCAGTAGCCGATGAGGAGCGCACCGAGCGGCTCGCGCGCGCCTTTGCCCTGGGTATAGCCGCCGACGACGAATTCGGCGCTCGCGGCCGGTTTCACCTTCAACCATGCGGTGGAACGACGGCCCGGCTGATACGTGCTGTCCCTGCGCTTGCCGATGACGCCTTCGAATCCGTTCGCGACCGCGGCCTCCTGCAGGGCGATCCCGTCTGCCGTCGCGTGTACGAGCTTGACGAGTGCGCCGGGCAGCAGGCACTGCGCGAGATAACGCCGCCGGTCGCGATAGGGCCGGTCGGTGAGGTCGATCCCGGCGAAATAAAGCAGATCGAAGCAGTAGAAGGCGACCGGCGAGCCGCGGTCGGCGGCGTCGATCGCGCGCGCCGACTTGAGCTGCACCCGGTTCTGCAGCGCATTGAACGAGGGCTTGCCGGCTTCGTCGAAGGCGACGAGCTCGCCATCGAGGATCATGTCGGCGCCCTGCGCCGCGAGCTCGGCTGCGAGCCGCGGGAATGCGACGGTGAGATCGAGCCCGCGGCGCGAGCGGAGCTTCACGCCGTCACGCCGGATGAATGCGATCACGCGATAGCCATCGAGCTTCGGCTCCCACATCCAGTCGGAATGGTTGAACGCCGCGTCCCCCCGCTCGGCGTGCATGGGAGACAGTGACTTCGGCATCGGCTTCACAGTCCCGCTCGGCACGAGTTGCGAAGCCGGCATGCGGTCCACCGGCTGCGACTTGAGATCCTCGACCCTCATGCCGGAAAGGACCGAACGGTCGCGATCGGTGATATCGACCGTATCGGCAAAGCGGTCGCGGTGCTTCATCAGCAGCCAGTTCCTGTCCTCGCGCGTGCGCACGAGGGCGTACGAGCCCTTCACCTTCTCGCCGCGCAGGGTGAAGCTCAGCTTGCCGCTCGCGAGGCCGGCCCTGATGCGGCGTTCGGCGTCCTGCCGGCTTTCGAACCAGTCGTCGCCGTCCTCATCGGGGGCATACACACCGCAGTCCCAGACGATCACTTCACCGGCGCCGTACTGCTTCGGCGGGATGACGCCTTCGAACGACGCGTAATCGTAGGGATGATCCTCGGTCTGCACCGCGAGCCGCTTCTCGCCCGGGTCGAGCGAGAGGCCTTTGGGAACGGCCCACGATTTCAGGACGCCATCGCATTCCAGGCGGAAGTCATAATGCAGGCGCCGCGCGGAATGCTTCTGGATGACGAAGAGCAGCGGACCGCTCCCGGGCGCGGATGCGCGCGGTTGCGGTTCGGGTGTGGCGTTGAAAGCGCGCTTGGCCGAATATTCCTCGAGCGGTGACTTCGCCGAACGCCGTGCCGTCGTCCGCCGCGCCGGGGCCGCTTCCGAATTCGGGCGTGCTGTGCGGGCGAAACGCGGCATGGTTGCAATGAAAGGACTGTGGTCGATGCGGCTATACGCCGGAACGAGCGGTTATTCCTACAAGCCGTGGGTTGGACGCTTCTATCCGGAGCGGCTTCCCGCCGGCCGTATGCTGGCCCATTACGCCGCGCACTTCAACACCGTGGAAATCAACAGCACGTTCTACCGCATGCCGGCGGAATCGCTGCTCGCGCGCTGGACTGAGGAAGTGCCGCGCGAATTCCGCTTCGCGCTCAAAGCGCCGCGCCGCATCACTCACGACAAGCGACTGCGCGATGCGGAATCGGACGTCACCGAATTCCTGCGCCGTGCGTCGGCAATGGACGACAGGCTCGGCATCGTGTTTTTCCAGCTTCCGCCCTTCATGAGAAAGGACGTGTCGCTGCTCGATGCCTTCCTCGGGCTACTCCCGTCTGACCGCCGCGCCGCGTTCGAGTTTCGTCACGCATCGTGGCATGACGATGACGTGTACGAATGCCTGCGCGCGCACGGCGCGGCGCTGTGCAGCGCGGACAACGACGAGGGGGAGAGCCCCTTCGTCGCCACCACCCGCGCCTTCGCCTATGTGAGATTGCGCCGAACCGCCTACGACGATGCTGCCCTCGGCCGCTGGATCGAGCGCCTCCGCGCGCATGCGTTCGACTCCGCTTTCGTCTATTTCAAGCACGAGGACGAGGCGCGCGGACCGCGCTACGCTCAGCGCTTCTTCGAGCTCTGGCGTGCGGAGGACATTGCGCGCTGAGACGGCTCGCACCCAACCGCCGCGGCCTCGGCCAGCAGCCACTGCGTGAAGGTCGCGACCGAGGGACGTGTACGCGCCATCCCGGAAGTCACCAGCCAGTAGGCGCGATCCTCGCTGTGAGTTGCATAGCGCGGGTCGCGCAGCGGCGCGACCAGCGTTCCGTCGACGAGCGATCCATCGATCAATGGCAGTCGCCCGAGAGCGACCCCTTGGCCATTGACGGCGGCACGGATCACCTGATCGTAATGACTGAAATGAAGCGTCCCTTTGGGGGCGATGCGCTTCATCCGGATGACCTCGAACCAAACGTCCCATGAAAGCCACGGCGCGGTGTGCTCCGGGTCCTCGTAGTGGAGCAGCACGAAATGCTGCAGGTCCTCGGGCCGCTCGAGCGCGCGCCGCGCGAGAAGCTTCGGGCTCAAGACCGGCGTCACCTGTTCGCCGAAAAGCTTGATCGCGGCCGGCCCCGCAATGTGCGGGGTCGAATAGCGGATCGAAACGTCGAGTCCCTCCCGCTCCAGATCGCGAATCGAATTGTTCGCGGCGAGGTGCACGGTGATTTCCGGGTGCTGCTCCTGGAAATGCACGAGCCGGGGCACGAGCCACAACGAAGCAAACGTGACCGTCGTCGTGACGCGCACGGTGCGATCCTCCGAGCCTGCGTTGAGGCGCGCAGTCGCTTCGCGCAAGCCGTCGAGCGCTTGCATGACCGCCCGGTAGTAGCGCTGGCCCGCTTCGGTCAGGAGGAGCGTACGCGTGCGGCGCAGAAAGAGCGGCACGCCGAGTTGCGCCTCGAGCTGCTGGATCTGGCGGCTCACGGCGGACTGGCTCAGGAAAAGCTCGGCGCCGGCCTTGGTGAACGAGAGATGGCGCGCCGCCGCCTCGAATGCCTTCAGCAGGTCGAGCGCCGGCAGGTCGCGCCTGTTACGCATGCGCTGCATGCATTCATATCATGCGAAAAGACCGCTTGTCGTGGCTCCTTCCGGGACGCATATTGTCGGGGAACGGAGCGCATCAATGGCTCCGGCATACGAATGCAGGAGGTGCATGCATTATGAATACGCCCATCGCGGATTACAAGCGCGAGCCCAGGCGCCTTGAGCTGGCGCCGAATGAAGCCGTTTCGGTGATGGCCCAGCGCGGGACCGAAGTCCGGGTCGATCGCGGGCTTGTCTGGATTACGCAGGAAGGCGACGGCGAAGACTACGTCGTCGCAGCCGGCAGCCGCTTCTGCTCCGGATACGACGGCAAGATCGTGGTGAGCACGCTGGGCAGCGCGAGCGACGTGACCGTTTCCTGGACCGATCCCCGTCGCAGCGGGGGTTACGCGCGGAGCGGCGTCTGGCTCGACTACGGCCGCATCGCGCGGATGGAGCAGCTCGCGCGCCGCGAACGCGCGAAGGCGATCGGCGGCCTCTTGCGCACCGCCGCGGCGGGCGTTATACGCCTCTGGCGCCGCGCGATCCTGCGCCGAAAGCCGCCGATCGCCGCATCGAGATAGTTGCCACTGCTTGAACGGGAGAAAGGAAATGCAGGTACTGCGCTGGATTTTCGCGACGATGGTACTCGCGCTGCTCGGCGCTTGTGCGACGCCGTCGCTCAATGATGATTCCGGCTTCGTCGCGATCGATCGCAAGGAGCCCGCCTACACCGTTTACGTCGGCATTCCGGCGGAAAAGCTCGAGGAAACGCGCAGGCGGCTTGCCCGCGAAGAAGGCTGGGAGCTCGTGCCGTGGACGGTGTTCCGTAACGATCCCGAACGCTACGTCGGCGCGCGTATCGCGCGGGACGATTATCCCGGATCAAGAGCGGCCGAGGGCGTCGTCCGGCTGATCCAGAAGTACCCGGGCAACCCCGTCGGCCTCACGTGGAACGGGGGCATTGCGATCACCTACGCCGATTATCGGCACGCGAAGAAGACGCACGAGCTGTATGTCTCGAGCCCCACCGATTACGAGCGCTCGCGTATCACGGATCCGCGGCGCGACCCGGTTCACCCCAAGGTGCACTTGGGGCCGCTGCTCGGCTGGTAGCCCGGCAAGAGCGCGCGGGCACGCTACTTCTTCTGCGTTTCGAGATTCGCTTCGCGGATCAGCTTGCCCCAGCGCTCGGTCTCGGACTCCATGAACGCGCGGAACTGCTCGGGCGTGCTCGAAATCGCTTCGACGCCGAGATTCGCGAGGGCGGATTTGACGCCCGGTTGCGCGAGAGCTTTCTGCAGGTCGGCCGACACCTTGTCCACGATCGGGCGCGGCACGCCGGCGGGAAAGAGGATGCCCCACCAGTTCACGGCGGCGAAGCCCTTGATCCCCTCCTCGGCGAGCGTCGGCAGCTCCGGCGTGTGCGGCCAGCGCTCGGCGCTCGTCACGGCGAGCGCACGGATCTTGCCGGTCTTCATCGCCTGCACGGCGGGCAGCGCATCGGAGAACATGGTCGTGATCTGGCCGCCCATGATCTCGGTGATCGCCTGCGCGTTGCCCTTGTAATTCACGGTGACCATGTTGACGCCGGCGAGGCGCTTGAACATCTCGCCCGCGAAATGCGACATGCTGCCCGGGCCGCTCGTGCCGTACGTGAGCTCGCCGGGGCGCGCTTTGGCGAGCGCGACCAAGGCCTTCACGTTTTTCACCGGCAGCGTCGTCGGTACGACCAGAATGTTGGCCGCCATCGTGATGCGTGAGACCGGCGTGAAATCTCGCTTCCAGTCGTAGGCGACGTTGGCGAGCAGCGGCTTGGCCACCACCGGACCGAAGTTGCCGAGCACAAACGTGTAGCCGTCGGCGGGCTGCTTCGCGGCGTACTCCATTCCGATCGCGCCGTCAGCCCCCGGTCGCGTCTCGATCACGACCTGCTGGCCCCAGTATTCCGTCAACTGCTTGCCGATGATGCGGCCCATCACCTCGGAGCTGCCGCCAGGCGGATACGTCACGATGAAGCGGACCGGTTTCGTCGGATAGTTCTGCTGTGCCGAGGCGACACCGCAGAAGGCCAGGCCTGCGGCCGCGACGGCGCAAGCGATCCTGGTACGACGCGTCATGCTGGAAACTCCTTACGGTTGGATACAGTATCGGCGCGACCCGTGCGCCGGAGCGGCTCGCATTCTAACGCAAACAAAGCAGCGCAATAGCGAACCTCGTCGCGCCTTGCGCTGGGGCTGCTAGAGCCCTGCACATTCCGCGATGTAGTTGGCGAGAGACGCCCACTCCTTCTCGCCGTAGCCGCGCGCGATGGCGGCCTGATGCTGTCGGCGGAGCAGCTCCGCGAGCGGCATCGGCACGGCGGTTTCCTGCGCGGCCGCGAGCGCAAGCTCGACATCCTTCAGACCCAGATTGAGCGTGAAGGTCGGCTGCGGAGGCGCTTCGAGGATGAGTCGCCCGTAGTTCCGGTAGGCCGGGCAATTCATCGATGTGCCGGTAAGGATGTCGAGAAACGTTGCAGGCGCGACCCCGGACTTCGCGACCAGCGCAAAGGCCTCTCCGAGGCTCTCGATGATCGAGCCGAGCAGAAAATTGCGCGCGATCTTCACCACGTTCGCCCGATGCGGCTCGCGCCCGACGTCGAACCACCGTCGCGCGAGCGCTTCAAAGAGCGGCGTGCAGCGGGCGAGCGCCGCTTCCTCACCGGCCGCCACGATATCGAGCTCGCCCTTCGCCGCGGCAGGCGGCCGCCCGAATACCGGCGCGGAGACGTACTGCGAGCCGGCCTCGCGATGGAGCGCCGCAAGCTCGCGTCCCATGTGCAGGCTCACCGAGGCCATGTTGAGGTGGATCGTCGCCGCCGGCACCTCGCGCACCATGTTGGATGCGATCCACACCGCGTCCACCGCCGCGTCGTCCGCGAGCATCGTGATGACGACCTCCGCGTCGAGGAGATCGTGGGGTCGCCGCGCCACCTGCGCGCCCTGTTCCCCGAGCGCCTGCGCTGCCGCGGGCGTGCGATTCCACACTCCGACGCGGTAGCCGCGTTCAAGCAATCGCGCCGCCATGCCGCGGCCCATCTGTCCCAGCCCGATGAATCCGATGTTCATGTCCGCCGTCCGTGATGCGCCGTCCGCGCGCGCTGCGATGATTTACAATGCAGTCGAACCCGCCGCATATTATGAACAATACCGCGCGGCGCCACCCGCTCGACTGAAACCGCAGGGACAGACCATGGATCTCGGCATCAAAGGAAAAAGCGCGATCGTCACCGGCGGCAGCCGCGGCATCGGTCGCGAAACCGCACGGCTCTTTCTCGAGGAAGGCGTGCACGTGACGATCTGCGGCCGCAACCGTGAAACGCTCGAGCGCACCCGGGAGGAGCTCGTGAAGCAGACCGGCGGCGAGATACTCGCCGTGACCGCCGACATGACCAAGCCCGATGACATCGCGCGGCTGGTCGAGGCGGCGCGCCACCAGTTCGGCACGGTGGACATCCTCGTCAACAACGCGGGGCAGATGTATTCCGGCCGCTTCGACGTGATGACCGAAGCCGGGCTGCAGGAGCAGCTCGAGACCAAGCTCTTCGGATTTCTCCGTGCCATCCGCCTCGTCTACCCCATGATGAAGGCGCAGCGCTGGGGGCGCATCGTCAATCTCATCGGCGGCGCAGGAAAGGAGCCGGACCCGTACATGTTCGGCAGCGGCATCACCAACAGCGCGCTCCTCAACGTCACGAAGTCGCTGTCCACGGAGTTCGGCGAAGACAACGTGCTCGTGAACGCGGTCTGTCCCGGATGGGTCGACACCAACCTCTGGCGCCGCAACGCGCAGGGACTCGCGGCGGAGCTTGGCGCGAAGAGCGAGGAAGAGGCGCGGCGGCTCGCGGCACGCCGCAATTCGCTCAACCGCTTCGGCCGCCCCGAGGAGCTCGCGAACGCGATCGTGTTCCTCTGCTCGGAGCGCGCGAGCTACATCACCGGCGTCTCGCTCAATCTCGACGGCGGACGCCTGAAGTCGCTGTGGTGAAAATGTATTGTTTTGCAACGGACCAAAGAGCACCGTCAGCATTGATTTACGAGGAGGAAAGTGATGAAGCTTGCCCGCATTGTCGCCCTGCTGTTCGCCGCCATCCCGGCGATATTCCCTCTTGCCCTGCATGCGCAGGACTACCCATCGCGGTCGATTCGACTCATCATCCCCTGGCCCCCGGGCGGCATCACCGACGTGATCGCGCGCGGCCTCGGCGCGACCTTGAGCGAAGCGCTCGGACAACAGGTGATTCCCGACAACCGGCCGGGCGCCGCGGGCACGCTCGGCGTCGGCATCGCCGCGAAGTCGAATGCCGACGGCTATACGCTCCTCATGACCGACGTGCCGAGCCACGCGATCAGCGCGAGCCTCTACAAGAACCTGCCGTACGATCCGATCAAGGACATCGAGCCGGTGGCGCTGCCCTCGCGCTCGCCGCTCGTGCTCGTCGTCAATCCCAAGCTCGGCATCAAGTCGATTCCGCAACTGATCCAGTACGCGAAGACGAAGAGCGACTTCTCGTTTGCATCGTCCGGGCCGGGCTCGATCACGCATCTCACCGCGGAGCGCTTCACCCGCGAGACCGGCATCAAGCCGCTGCACGTGCCCTACAAGGGCGGCGGGCCGGCGACCGCCGCGCTCGTGGGAGGTGAGGCGGGCATGTACTTCGCCTGCATCGCCGCCGCGATTCCGCACATCAAGGCGGGGCGTTTGACGCTGCTCGGCATCACGTCCGCCCAGCGTTCGCCGCTCTATCCCGATACGCCGACCCTCGCAGAGCACTTGCCCAAGTTCGAGATGGGCTGCAACACCGGCTTCTTCGCCCCCGGCGGCACGCCGAAGCGCATCGTCGATCGGCTCCACGCCGAAGCGATGAAGGCGGTGGCGCAGCCCAGGATGAAGGAGCTTCTCGCGGCGAATGCTGCGGAGCCCGCACCGTACACGCCGGCCCAGTTCAAGCAGCACGTCGCCGACGAGATCCGCGAATGGGGCAAGGTCGTGCGTGCAGCCGGGCTCAAGGTCGAATAGCGATGGGCGAGCTGAGCGGCAAGGTCGTGCTCGTCACCGGCGCCTCGCGCGGCATCGGGCGCGCCGTCGCCGAGCGGCTCGCCAAGGAAGGCGCAGCGGTCTATCTCGCCGCCGATGGCACCCAGGCCGAGCTCGAGGAAGCCGTCCGGGCGTGTCGTGCGGCAGGCGCGCCTGATGCGGCATGGGGCCTGCACGACCTCGCACGCGACGGTGAAGCCGAAGCCATGGTCGCTGCCGCGTACGCGCGCATGCGCCGCATCGACATCCTCGTCAACAACGCGGGACTGCGCGTGCGCAAGGCCTTCGGCGAATTCACCCATGAGGAATTCGATCGGCTCGTCGCGGTCAACCTGCGCGCGCCTTTCTTCGCGAGCCAGGCGGTGGTGCCGATCATGCGCGCGCAGGGCGGTGGCTGCGTCGTGCACATGGCGAGCCAGCTCGGCCTGGTCGCCTCGCGCTACGGCGCGGTCTATAACCTCACCAAGGCAGGATTGATTCAGCTCACGCGCTCGATGGCGCTCGAGCTCGCCGCCGAGAACATCCGCGTGAACGCGGTTTGCCCCGGACCCATCACGACAGAGGGTTTCCTCGCCGGCCGCAACCCGGGCGAGCTGGAACAGCGCGCGCGCGACGTGCCGATCGGGCGCTTCGGAACGGTGGAGGAGGTGGCGGGCGTGGTGGCGTTCCTCGTATCCAAGGATGCCGGGTACGTCGCAGGCCACGCGCTCGTGATGGACGGCGGCTACATCATCCACTGAGCGTCGGTCATGTCGCCGTCACGCCGGCGAAAGCCGGTGTCCAGACAACGCCCGGGACATGCCTTGGCCGGATTCCGGTTGTCACTGGAATGACGATCCTCAGCGGTGCAGGTCGCGGCTGATGAATTCACCGTTGAGCGGCCACGACAGATCGCTCGCGAGAAACACCACCACGTTCGAGAAATCGTCCGGCTGATAGACGTAGCCCGCGGCGAGGAGGCGCTTCACCTCTTCCTCGCTCTTGCCCACGCGCCAGAGCGGCGTGTCGGTTGCGCCGGGCCCGAAGCAGTTGATGCGCACGCCGGTATCCTTGAGCTCGAGCGAAACCGCGCGCGTGAAGCCGATGATGGCGGCCTTCGACGCCGAGTACGCCGAGCCCTTGGGCTGGCCGCGGATGCCGGTGCCGGAAGCGGTGTTCACGACTACGCCGCGCTTGCGCGGCAGCATGCGGCGGATGGCCGCGCGCGAGCCGAGGAACACGCTCCTCAGGTTGATCGCGATCACCGAATCCCAGGTCTCCTCCGTCATGTCGACGAGCGGCACGCGCGGAAAGATGCCCGCGATATTGAGCAGCACGTCGAGCGGGCCGAATTCCGCCTCGGTGCGATCGATGAGTTCCTCGAACGCGGCGGCCTGCGTCACATCCGCTTTGAGCGCGAACGCGCGCCCGCCGACTTTCCTGATCGCTTCCACCGTCGCCGTCGCGGCCTCGAGATCGATGTCGCACACCGCCACCGACGCACCGGCCTTCGCCATCGCCACGCCGTAGCAGCGTCCCAGCCCACCGCCGCCGCCCGTCATCGCGACGCTCTTTCCTTCCAGCAGCTTCATTCCAGGGTCCTTCTCTTTTCCGAAACGCGGGAGCGCAAGAATACGGGAAGCGTACCGCGGCAACAAGCGCCGCGTCAGCGCGGTGCAGCCCGCTCGACCCAGCGCACGATTTCGCCGAGGATCGTTGCCGTGGCCTGATTGAACGCCGCGACCGCTCCGGTGGCATCATGCGTGGGCACCATCGCACTCGCCTCGAATGCGTTGCGCGCAAGCAACGCGCGCCCCGAGACATCGATCAGCTCCGCGACGATGGCAACGCGCACGTGGCCGGGCGGGCTCGCGGCATCGTGGTAGAACGCCGCGAGGTGCGTGTTGAGGACGATATCGCCCTGCACGCCGCTTCCCGCCTGGGCGACCGCCTTGAACGCGCCGCCCGCCTGCAGCCGTGCGACGAGAAGCTCGCTCACGCGGCGGCTCGGGCGCTCCGTCCAGCTGCTCTGCGTGTAGTAGGCGCGCTCGCCGGCCGCGCGGCTATATGCAATCTCGGTCGTTTCATAGAAAGCGGAGGCGCTGGTCGGCGCGACGAGGAGCGACGCGCTGCGCGGATTCGCGGACCGCTCGGGCGTATCGAAGCGGGGCTCGAGCACGAAGTGGCGGCGCGGCGCCTGCTCCCCGAGCGAGACGCAGCCGCCAATCAGCGTCAGGATGGCGCCCGCAAGAAGCGCGCGAGCGATGCCGCTCATCGCGCCTCCCCGGGTCCCGGCGCCCCTCCCCCGCCGAAGAACGCGCGCCGGGGATCGGAGAGTCGGCGCGCCGCGGTTCCGAGCGCGTCCGCGGCGTGCCGCAACTCCTGCGCGGTCAACCTCAGCTCGACATTACTGTCGGCGACGAGGCTCTCCATGCGCTGCACCAGCCGCGACACGTCGCCGCTCATGGTGCGGATCGCGCCAGAGATGTCGCGCACCGCGGCATCCGACGTTTGCGCGAGCGTGCCGTAGCGCTCCGTGATTTCCCGCGCATCGCTCGCGATCGCAGCGCTCGTCCTGCGCACTTCGTCCGCGGCGCGCGTGAGCGCATTGAGCGTGCCGTCTACACCGGTCATGGTCTTGTCGAGATTCGCGGAGATGCGCTCCAAGTTCGCGAGGAGCTTGCCGAACGCTTCCTGGTTCTCGTCCGAGAGCAGCCGGTTGATCCGCTGCATCGTCTCGTCCGCACGCTGCGCCATGTATTGCGCGGACTCGGCGAGCTTGTATTCGGACTCCCCTTCGGCGATCACCGGGTAGGGCTCGTTCGGCGGTGTCGTCGTGAGCCGCGGGCTGTCTTCGGTCGCATTGACGAGCAGGATGCTCGCGATGCCGGTGAGCAAATGCCGCTCCACCGTGGCGCGCGTCGACTCTCGCACCGGGGCCGCCTCGTCGACACGGATCAGCACCTCGACGGAGCCGGGCCGGCGCTGCGAGATGCGAAAGCCCGTGACCGAGCCCACGCGGATGCCCTGCATCTTGACGTCGCTGCGGATCTGGAGGCCCTCGAGCGAGTGCTTGCCGAAATAGATCTTGTACGGCACGTCGTCGCGTTCGCCCTGCGTGCTCTTGAGCCACACCAGCGCGCCTGCGAGCAGCGCGATCAGCGCGAGCACCACCGCCCCGACGAGCGTATATTTGGCTTCCGGTTCCATCAGTTTCGCTCCTCAGGCCGCCCGCGCCGAAAAGTATTCCCGGATCCACGGCTCGCCCAGTTCCCGCACTTCCGTCACCGCCCCGTCCGCGATCACCCGTCCTTCCGAGAGCACGATGACCCGGTCGACGATCGAAAGGATCGTATCCAGATCGTGCGTCACGATGAAGACCGTGAGCCCGAGGCTGTCGCTCAGCACGCGCACCATCCGGTCGAAGCCACGCGCGCCGATCGGGTCGAGCCCGGAGGTCGGCTCATCGAGGAAGAGGATCTCCGGTTCGAGGGCAAGCGCGCGCGCGAGCGCCACGCGCTTGCGCATGCCGCCCGAAAGCTGCGCCGGCATTTTCGTCGCCGTTTCCGGCGCGAGCCCCACCAGCGCGAGCTTGAATCCCACCAGCGCCGGAATGAGATCCTCCGGAAGGTCGGTGTGCTCGCGAAACGGCACCGCGATGTTTTCCGCCACGGTGAGCGACGAGAACAGCGCGCCGTCCTGGAACAGCATGCCGAAGCGCCGGCGGAGCTGATCGAGCGTCGGCTGCCCGCTCGCCCAGACGTCGGCGCCGAGCAGCCGGATCGTGCCCGCGGCGGGCCGCACGAGCCCGATGATCTCCTTCACCAGCACCGACTTTCCCGTGCCGCTCCCTCCGATCAGCGCGACCACCTCGCCGCGCGCGACGCCGAAGCTCACGCCATCGTGCACGAGCTGTTGCCCGAAGCGCGTGATGACGCCGTCGACCTCGAGCACGGCGCCGCCGTTGTGAACGCGCTGCACGATTCAGATCCCGAGCTGCTGGAGCACGACGGCGAACGCCGCGTCGATCACGATCACCCAGACGATGCTCTGCACCACGGTCGAGGTGGTGTTGATGCCGACGTTGCGCGCATCGCGCGCCACCAGCATGCCCATGCGGCACGCGATGATGGCGATGAAGGCGGCGAACACCGGCGCCTTCGCAAGGCCGATGACCGGCGCGGAAAACGGCAGAACGGCGTGCAGCCGGTCGATGAAGTTCCCCGCGTGGAGATCGAGCTGCCATGCCGCGACCAGCATGCCGCCCGCAATGCCGCTCAAGTCCCCGACGAACACGAGGAGCGGAAGCGCGATCATGAGCGCAATGAGGCGCGGGATCACGAGCACCTGCACCGGCGAGAGTCCGAGCGTGCTGATCGCGTCGATTTCCTCCTGCACCTTCATGGTGCCGATGTGCGCCGTGAACGCCGCGCCCGAGCGGCCGGCGACGATGACGGCGACGAGCAGTGGCGAAAGCTCGCGGCAGATGGCGAGCCCCACGCCGTCCACCACGAAGATGTTGGCGCCGTAGCGTTGCGCCTGCTGTCCGAGGATGTAGGTGAACACGACGCCGATCAGGAACGTGATGAGCGCAACGATCGGAATGGCATCGAGACAGACCGTCTCGAATTGCGACACCGCCTCCTTCCCCCGGAAGAGCCGCGGCCTGCGCACGAGCCGCAGCAGCTCGATCGCAACGATGCCGACGAACGCGGTATGCACGCCGATCGTGCGCCAGACCACCGCCGCCGTGCGCCCGATGTGCTGCAGCAGCCCCGGATGCTGCGACCTGCCCGTGACGGCGGGGCATTCCATCCGGTCGCGCACCAGCGCGAGCAGGCGCTCGTGGCGCGGAGCGAAGCCGCGCGCAGCGACGGCCGGCGCCTCGCATCCCGCCTGTGAGAGATGGCGAAACAGCACGAAGCCGGCTGCGGTATCGAGCGCCTCGAGCGCGCTGCCGTCGAGCACGACCCGGCGATCGCGCGCGACGACCAACTGCTTCAATGCCGCGGTGATCGGGACGAGATTGGAGAGTCGCCAGACGCCGTTCAGATAGAGGACGTCCGCACCCTCCTCCACTTCATGACGGAACCAGTGGCGGGTATCGTTCATCTTTCCCCGGCGTAGCGTTACAGGCAAACTATAACTCGCCGCTTGCGAGTCCCGCCATCCCCGCTCACGTCACCGCTTCGTACTGCTCGACCGGCCCGCCCGCCGCGATCCACGCTTCGAGGCCGCCTTCGAGCGGGCGCACGCGGCGGTATCCGCGCTCGAGGAGAGTGCGGGCGACACGCGCCGCGCTCGCTTCATTCGGTCAACTGCAATAGACGACCACGTCCCGATCGGGCGACATATGGTGGAGGGCTGCCTGCGGCGCGTCCATGTCCACGGGAATGGCGCCGGGAATCCGCCGCGGATCGAACTGACGCGCCGTCGCCGAGCGCGCATCGAGCACGATCGGCGGCATCGGCTGCGCCATCAACTCGCGCAACTCCTCGACGCCGATGCGTACCGTACGCAGAAAGCGGATCATGAGATAGCGCTCGAGCAGCTTCGCGCTCACGTAGAGCGCGAGCGCGGCGACCAGAAGTGCAAGCGCGCCCGTCCCCATGCTCTCGAGCCATTCCAGCGCCACCTCGACCTCGGCGTGGAATACCATGCCAAGCGCGATCGGAAGGGCGATCCACAGCAGCGCCGCC
>Ga0209172_10001344_pt1 | contig 53111 bp, 56 predicted proteins | sample LarsenN4metaG_FD_184113 | JGI IMG/M metagenome (GOLD analysis project Ga0209172, IMG submission 184113) | Hot spring sediment bacterial and archeal communities from British Columbia, Canada, to study Microbial Dark Matter (Phase II) - Larsen... ...
GGCCACCGGCGGCAGCTTACCGGCTTTCGCAAGCTCCGCCAACTGGGGTGCCTCTTTGAAGGCCTTCGGGAACATCGCCGGGTCGGTAACCACCTGGGGTCCCTCCAGCTTGCCGATCAGCGGATTTGCCCCAGTACTTCCTGGCGGTGTGTTCACCGCCGACCCAGTCATGGCCTTCTGAGGCACCGCCAATGCCATGAGCGCCGTCATCAGCACGCACACCCCTACGAATGTTGTGGGTTTTGGGATGAAGCGGATCATCGCATGCCCTCCTTCATTGGGCCGTAGGGGCTGCTATAGCGACCCGCTTTCGGCCGCCTCGGCAGCAGTGGGGCGAAGCACGATAAGTATCGCCCCTTATAGCGAGTTTTCCGACCAACGTCAATCGTTCTTTAACGCCAATGAGATGGCGCTCGGCGTATGAGGTATATCGTGCCTGACAAGACGGCGACAAAGCCGTTCGGGATAAGCAGCCCGTGACCCAGGGGGCGCAGTCAGTTTGGCGATGACGAAGGCTTCGACTTGTCGGGCTCCGCGATCAGGTAACTTCGCAGAGCGGCGTGAGTAGCGGCTAGACCCGCTGTGATGGGGCATCAAGCACTCCGCTGATTTTTTGCTTGACAGCCCTCCATCTCATAGGTATGATTTCAACCGGCTATAAAACATCCCCATAAGATCAGACCTACGGAGTTACTCCATGAAACGTCTGACCACTGACCTCACTCCGAAGCAGATGCGGGTGCTCGATTTCATCACGCAGTGGGTGCAGAATCAGGGCTATCCCCCCACCTTCCAGGAGTTGGCACAAGGCCTACAGCTCACCGAAAAGAACGCTCGTGACTACGTGCTCATCCTCGAGCGCAAGGGCTACCTCCGCCGGCAACCGAACGTGGCGCGCGGGCTCACCTTGCTAAAGTCGCCACCGACGGAAGCATTGCTCGAGCTTCCCCTTGTGGGACGGGTCATGGCCGGCAAGCCGGTTGAAATCTTCGAACATCAGGAAACCATCCAAATCCCCCAGTGGCTGTTGCGGGGAGGAACGCATTTCGTCATGGAGGTCCGCGGGGATTCGATGATCGAGGATGGCATTCGCGAGGGCGATCTGGTCATCGTACAGCAACAGGTCGTTCCCAGTAATGGCGAGACAGTGGTGGCGGTTGTGCAGGGCGAGGCGACAATCAAACGGTTCTTCCGGCGGGGTGCCATGGTGGAATTGCGGCCCGCCAACGCTCACATGGGGCCTCTTCACGTCGAGGCGCAAGATGTCGAGATCAAAGGCGTTGTGGCTGGATTGATCCGCAAATATCACTAGCGAGGAAGGAGACCGCAAGATGACGAGAAGCTTGTCTAGCGCGCGGCATAGCCAATTTCAGGAGCAGATCTTGTTGGAGCGGGCGCTCTTTTGCGTCGGCTGCGAGGTCATCTTCACCGGTATCTCACGTTGTCCCCGCTGCAGCAGCGGCGAAACGGTGTGGCCGCTCGCCGAGTGGTTGCGGTCCGTGCGGTCTGCTGCCACGACACTCACACCCCACCTACGCTCAAGGGTCGATGAATTTCCCATCCTCCACCAACAACGAACGCCGTCGGCGGCATAGCGCACGCCCTCATGGGGTTCGCCCCTCAAGGTTATTGCCGGATTCATGAATCACCTCATCGCGGTTTGCTGTGAGCTCTGCGCCACAAGAAGTCTGATTCGTGAGACGGCGTTCCGCGCCCATGAAGCTAAAGGCCTGAACCGGAGAGGGAGAAGATGGACGACTGCGTCTTCTTCTGCAAAACCGTCAAGGGTATGGCCCCAGATGAGGCGATGAACGCACTCTGGTAGGTGTGTCGGTTGAGTCCCTGAATTCCGCCAGCATTGGGGCATCGTCGCCGCGCTAGAGAGGCTATGGGACGCGCTTGGGGGCTTCTAGACGACGCGCCCCCGAGCGCAGAGGCGGCCCAATTGTGCGAGCGGGTCGGTGGTGGCAAGACGACGGGGGCACGTCGCGGGGATGTAGGGGAATCCCGAACGGTTGAGCCGCCTGTATGCTATGACCCGCTGGCGGGCCGTATTCAGGGAGTGCACGAGGGGCCGGTACCTCGATGCACACGTCGGAAGGCCGCGGTGTCGATGAAGGCGCCGCGTCTTTTCTCAAGCACGAACAAAGGAGGCAGCACCTATGGCAGTCAAACCGATTCCGGATGGATTTCACACCGTGACGCCGTTCCTGGTCGTTCAAGGGGCGAGCACACTGATCGACTTCCTAAAGCAGGCGTTTGACGCCACAGAGGTCTTCCGTATGGCGGACCCTGATGGCGCCGTCATGCATGCCGAGGTCAGAATCGGCGACTCGATCATCATGATGGGTGAAGCAAGCGGCGAGCATAAGCCGATGCCAGTTGGTATGTATCTGTACGTGAACGATGTGGATGCCGTGTACAAGTGCGCCCTACAGGCGGGCGCCACCTCGCAAATGGAGCCGGCCAATCAGTTCTGGGGCGACCGCCAGGGTGGCGTCAAGGATCCGGCTGGCAACCTTTGGTGGATCGCTACGCATATCGAAGATGTGCCGCCTGAGGAGTTGTCGCGGCGCGCGGAAGCCTTCGTGAAGCAGTCATGCTCCCAGAAGTGAGACTCTTATCGCCGTAGAGCGGTCAAGTGACCGGCTCGTGAACGCTGTAGAAGTGGGTGAGGGCGAAGCCCACTTCTACAGCCCAAAGCCCCTCACGACTGGCGAGGTGAGTCTCCCGGTGTCACAGGACATCATACGAGAATCGGTGCCACGCCGACCTCGTCGAACAGTAAGTACTGCCCTCTGACCTACTTCTCCAGCGATGGAGCATTGCTACCCGGTCTCCCATGCCTTTGCCGTCTCGCACAATGGTCTGCCGTTGCGGGAACTCCAGGTCCTTCACACGCAGGCGTAGACACTCCCGCAGCCTTAGCCTATTGCCAAATAGCAGCTTGGCCATCAGCTGATGTGTTGCGGGCAGAGTGCGGATGACGTTGCGGGCTTCGTCTTTCGTCAACACCGTCGGCAATCTTTTTGGTTTCTGGACACGCATGGCGTCGATAGGCAAATTAAGAGGCTTCTTGCGCACCTGGCGATAGAGGAAGAGTAGGGCGCTGACGGCCTGGTTTTGGCTTGACGCGGCAACATGCTGCTGCACCGTCAGATGGGTCAGAAAGGCTTCCATCTTCGCTCCTCCCATTTCGACGGGATGTCGCCTGTTATGAAAGAAGATGTACCGTTCGATCCACCTGAGATATGATTCCTCAGTGCGCATGGAATAGTGCTGGGGTCGAATGCTAGCGCGAACTTGCTCGAGGAGTTTTCTCGGGCGTTGCTCCATGGATGACACCTATCAGAAGGGAGATTGAGGAATATCTCGTGTGTCCCTAGGCTATTAGCATATGCAAGCCACAGCAGGCCTGAAACTCTGTAGCCCGCCGTAGAGGACAGAGCATCATCGCATCTTCGACCATGCCATCTCAATGGATGGATTTCTGATCTGCCCCCATTTCTTGCACCACTGAACATGCTAGGCCTGCGGGCTGTGATGGATGATCATTGACCTCCGGGCGCGTGGCCGTGGGGGGCAGGAGTCGGCCAGCGCTGGCCTCGGCTGGCGTCCGGTCCGCCAGGCTGCTGGGGGGCGCCCCGCGTTGCCCGGGCGTCGGGAGCGCTCGATGATGACCGGCGCCTCACGGCGCTTGAGACCCCATTGCCGCTTCACACATTCGGCGCGGAACTGCCCACTGAACCTCGCGCGAGCCCCGTTCTGCCGGGGTGCCCCCCGGCTCGCTCTACCCGGTGCCGGTCCCCCGGGGGGCGAGCCGCGCGTTGACCGCCTCGGCGGTGCATGCTGGCCCATCATCACTGCGCCAGCCGGCGGCGCCAGCGGCCGAACGTCTGCGCGGCCGTGCCATCCTCGCGGCCGACACCTCGGCTCTGCCCCCCGGGCATCTCCGCGGCGCGCCATCGCCGGATCATCGGCTCTTGCGTACCCCGTGGCTTGGGCAGCTCGCCATCTGCTTGGCAACCCGGCCGCGAGGCCGACCATTGTACCTGGTCCGGCATCTGGGGCACAGCTCAGATGCCCCATACCATTACGGCTTCGATGGCCAAGGCCATCGCCCTGAGTCCTTGTCTGCAGCCGCTCGGCATCCGCTGGGCCCCGACCAACCGAGGGCCTCCCTGCCAGAACCTGGCTGAAGGGGACTTCTCCATCCAGCGCTGGATGGTGGATGCCTACGTCTCCGGGGGCACTGACCGGGAATCGGGATACCGGCGGCATGCATCGTTCGTCCAGGCCGATCAGTTGCGGGGGCATTCGGTGCACACACGCACGGAGGCCGAGAGACGCATCTACCATCTGCCACCTGAAGATTGACAGGCACGCCAACATCCCCCGATCTTCATCGACAATAAGGCAGCACGTGATCCCCGAACAGCTTGAGCGCCTGCATGATCTTGTCGTGTGCTGGGCCGCCGGAGTGGGCATGGCGCAGTCGGAGCAGACAATACTCCGCACCGGTGGCCTCATGCCAGCGCTGGAACTCGCGCACGCACGTCTCGGCATCGCCCAGAATGAGGCGATTGGCGGCGAGATTCTGCAGCGAGAACTCCGTCTCTGGCCCCATGTTGCGAAACTCCGCCAGACGGTTCTCCCAGTAGTAACGATAGGCGGTCATCACCTCGGGTCCATACACCGCCTCGGCTTCCGCCCGGCTCTGGGCCACCCAGGCGTCGCGCATCAGCACCACTTGGGGCCGACGGCCGGCCTGCAGGGCGGCCTCGCGATAAGCTTTGACCAAGCGCTCCGTGCCCGCCAGATCAGTGCTCGGCGTGGCCACGAAGGCGTCGCCAAGCCGGCCGGCCCGGCGCACCGCCGCCGGGACGCTGGCACCGATCCATAGCGGCGGCGCAGGCTGTTGAAACGGCCGCGGACGGATCTGCACGTTCTCCAAGGTATAGTGCCGACCATGGAAGGAGAAAGGCTCGCCGCTCCAGCACTGGCGAATGATCACCACGCCCTCTTCGAACAGCGTCACTCGGTCCGCCATCGGCACGCCAAAGGCCTGGAAGTCGGCGGCTTGATAGCCGATCCCCACCCCCAGAATGACGCGCCCCTTAGAGACGAGGTCCAGCGTGATGACGTCCTCTGCCACCTGCACCGGGTGATGTAGCGGCAGAAGAATCACCGAGGTGCCCACCTTCAGGTAACGCGTGCGGGCGGCCACCGCTGTGGCGACGATCAGCGGTGATGGCAGGAAGCCGTCCTTGTCCTGATGATGCTCGCCGAAGAAGCAGGCATCGAAGCCGCTCTCCTCGGCCATCTGCGCTTCGGCAATGACTTCGTCGATACAGCGATCCAAGTGCTCTCCACGTGGCGGATTGGCGATCGAGCTATAGATGCCGAATTTCATGCGTCTCCTCCATGCCGGCGCCGACGGTCTCCCCTCTCTTCTTCCCCATGCAAAAATCCCCGCGCGTCATTCTCGTGATCGCGCGACGTGAATGTCTGTCCCGCTCCCATCGTACAGTGTTCCCCATTCCATGGCTAGCCCGAAATCTGCCCGCCCGCAGGGGGTACATCCCCGCCGGCGAGCCCGACCTGAAACTCAGCTATCGCACCCAGTGGAATCTTGCTATAATCGGCCTCTTGATAGCCGCGACGACTTGGCATCCGTGCAGGGTCAGAACCGTTGAAAGGAGGGAAGGCATGGATTTAGGACTGCGAGACAAAGTGGCCATCATTACCGGCGGTAGCGATGGCATCGGCAAGGCGGCCGCGCATCGCATGGCCGAGGAGGGCGCGCGCGTCGCCATCGTAGCCCGGCGTCTCGATGTGCTGGAAGCGGCGGCGAAGGAGATCGAAGCGGCGACCAAAGGGGTGGTGCTGCCGATCCAAGGGGATGTCACCGAGGCCGCGACCGTTGATCGCGTGGTGAAGACGACGCTCGACCACTTCGGCCGCATCGACGTCCTGGTCAATAACGCCGGGACTTCGATGGCCAAAGCCTTCGAGTCCGTCAGCGATGACGACTGGGAGTTGGACTTCAATCTCAAAGTCTGGGGCGCCATCCGCTTCATCAGGGCGGTCATCCCCGAAATGCGCAAAGTCGGCGGTGGCCGGATCATCAACGTCACCAACCTAGGCGGCCGCACCCCCGGCCCGGCCTCTATGCCGACCTCGATTTCGCGGGCGGCGGGCATCGCCATTACCAAGGGCCTGTCAAAAGATCTCGCCAAAGACAACATCTTGGTCAACACGGTGTGCATCGGGCTCATCAAGAGCGGTCAGCATGAGCGGCGCTATGCGCAACAGAAGCAGGCCAACCCGAACCTCACCGTGGATGAGTTCTACGCCGGGCTGGCGAAAGGCCGCGGTGTGCCGTTGGGGCGCGTCGGCGAGGCCCGCGAGGCGGGGGACGTGATCGCCTTTCTGGCCTCGGAGCGGGCCAGCTATCTCACCGGGGTTGCCATCAACATCGACGGTGGCACCTCGCCGGTCGTGTAATGGTGCTGCCAGCCTGCACCTGGTGTCGAAATATACGCGCTGAGGGTGATCTGTGAGGAGGGAGGAACCAGCCATGAGCGAGCAACAGGCTGCCATTTTGCGGCCCGAGACATTGGTGGAGGAGTTCAAGAAAAACCACGTCACCCATGTGGTGACGATCCCAGACAGCGAGACCAATTATCTGTATGAGTTAATGCGGAAGCAGCCGTGGTTGGACATCGTGCCCGCCGCTCGCGAAGGGGAGACCTTCGGCATCGCCCTGGGCTTGACCATCGGCGGCAAGACCCCGGTCGTCTTAATCCAGAATACGGGCATGATGGAATCCGGGGACTCGATTCGGGGCATGGCGGTGGACGCCGGCTTCCCATTGGTCATGGTGGTCGGGTACCGGGGCTGGACCCGCCATGGGGTCGTGACGGACTCAGCCGCTCGATATACCGAACCGTTCCTGAACGCCTTCCGCATCAACTATTACCTGGTCGAGCAGGATACCGACGGGCCACGCATTTCGTTGGCCTTCGAAGAGGCGCGCAAAACCAAGCGACCGGTGGCCGTGTTGATCGGGGACGAATACCACGGGTTCAACCGCTAGCCATGGGTAAGCCATCGCCAGATTGCCCGAGAATGCATCGCCAGTGCGGCAGAGGCCGAACAGGGCAGAGGTTCGAGACCACAGCACGCGACAAATTTGTTTATATAGAGGAGGGGCGCGATGCTCCATGCAGCAGAGGTCTTCAAGGCTTTTCAGCAACATCGCGGCGACGCCATTGTGATCCCTACCGGAACGTCTGGCCGACAGTGGCGGAATTTCACTACCAATGAGAAGCGCGACTTGACGCTCGGTGGGGCGATGGGGCAAACGACCGCAGCGGCGTTGGGCGTGGCCCTGGCGCTGCCGAACGAAAAGGTGGTGTTGTTTGATTCCGAAGGGGCGCTGTTGATGAATCTGGGCATCCTCGCCACCATCGCTGGGATGCAGCCGGCGAATTTCTATCATTTCCTGCTCGACAACGAGTGCTACGCCACCACCGGCGGGCAACCGGTGCCGAATGCCAAGAACATCAACTACGCCGGCATGGCGAAAGAAGCGGGCTATGCTGCGGCCTATCGTTTCGACACCCTTGAAGAGTTTGAGCGCCAGGTGGGGCAGATCCTCCAGCAGAAGGGCCCCGTCTTCGTCGCCATCAAGGTGGTGCCGGCGATCGAGAACGAGCCCATCGGGCGCCGTCAGCGCGCACCCATGCGGAGTCGAGCCGAGACCATCCGCGACCTGCAGGCCGAATTGGGGATCACCAGCGGGTATTAGCCACACGGCCGCTGGGACGCCGAATGGCTCGCGCCCGGCGACAGTTCGGCTGTGATGACGAAGGGCACCATGCGGCCGGGGCTATCGCCTGCGTGGTGCCTTACCTGCGGGTGAGCGTTCAGCCTCAGCGAGAGAGCCGCGTGGACGGCTGTCCGCTGAGTGCTCACCGCAAATGACCCATCGTTGGCAGAGGACGCTCAGACATGTTGACGTCGCAACTGACGGCGCACATCAACGCTTTCTGGGATCGGGAGATCCTCCCCACCTTGCAAGAGTTCATCCGCATCCCAAACGAATCGCCGATGTTCGATCCGCACTGGCAGGCCCATGGTCATATGCAACGGGCCGTCGCGCTGGTAGCCGACTGGGTCCGGCGGCAACGCGTGCCGGGAGCTAACGTCGAGGTTCTGCACGACGGTGAGCGCACGCCGCTGCTGTTGGTGGAGGTTCCGGGCGACATCCCAGACACGGTGCTGATGTACGGCCACCTGGACAAGCAGCCGCCGATGGTGGGCTGGCGTGAGGGCCTCGATCCCTGGATCCCGCACCTCGACGCCGAGGGCCGGCTATACGGACGCGGTGGAGCGGATGACGGCTACGCCGTGTTCGCGGCCCTGGCCACCGTAAAGGCTCTGAGAGATCATGGCCAACCGCATGGGCGGATCGTCATCCTGATCGAATGCTCAGAGGAAAGCGGCTCCTGCGACCTGCCGTACTATATCGACGCCTATGCCGCACGCCTCGGCACTCCGAGCCTGGTAATCTGCCTAGACTCCGGCTGCGGCAACTACGAGCAACTATGGAGCACGACAAGCCTCCGGGGGCTCTTGAGCCTCACGGTGAAAATCGAGGTACTGCGTGAAGGAGTCCATTCCGGCCTGGCCGGCGGGGTCGTGCCCAATCCGTTCATGATCCTGCGCACGCTGCTGGAGCGCGTGGAGGATGCGAAGACGGGCGCCATACGCCTACCGGAGCTGCACGTGCGCATTCCAGAGGAGCGCATCCGTCAGGCAGCGAACGCGGCTCGCGTGTTGAGTGGGGCGATCATCGAGGATTTCCCCCTGTTAGAAGGGGTCCAGGTGCTCGCGGAAGACCCCGTAGAACTGTTGCTCAATAACAGCTGGCGGCCAGCCTTGGCGGTAACGGGGCAGGACGGCATGCCATCGGTGACGCAGGCCGGCAACGTGCTGTTGCCGCAGTTGACTTACAAGCTATCCCTACGCCTCCCCCCCACGCTGGAGGCTGACGCAGCGATGACCGCCGTCAGACGCGTTCTGGAGAGCGAGCCGCCGTTTGGTGCGCGCATCACCGTGGAGGGCAGCGGCGCGTCCGGGTGGAGCGCCCCGCCACTGGCCCCCTGGCTGGCCGAGGTCACGAACGCGAGCTCTCAAGAGTTCTTCGGCAAGGAAGCCTGCTACCTCGGCCTCGGTGGCTCGATTCCCTTCATGGCGATGTTGGGCGAGCGTTTTCCACAGGCGCAGTTTTTGATCACCGGCGTGCTCGGTCCGCACGCCAATGCACACGGACCGAACGAGTTTCTGCATACCCCTTACGCGAAAAAACTCAACAGTTGCCTGGTGCGGGTCGTCGAAGCGCACTACCGCCAGGCGCGCGCCTAGAGCGGTTTGCAATTGTCTGTACGGCTCCTGGATTCCCGCTTGCGCGGGAATAACCTCTTGATTGTCATGCCTGCGTAAGCGGGCTTCTAGCGTCCTGGCTCTATTCCATACGCTCGAATGAAATCTGCTCTGGAACGGATTTCACATGGTCTGATGTCCTTATGGTTCTCTTTCATCCCCCCTGCGAGAGCTGAGAGGAATAGACATGATGATCCCCTCTCCCTCTGGGAGAGGGTTAGGGTGAGGGGGTATGACGGCCCCTGAGGAGCTTGCCTCACGCCCGCCTTCTCCCGGCGGGAGAGGGGGTACAGGCATAGGGCTCAGGGCGGTACGCGACACATCGCAGCCTTGTGAGTCCAGAAGAGGGCGGGGTCAGAGCCAGATAGAGCTAGGGAGGATGCTGTCGGGTCCGATCCTGCCATAGGCTGATGTGCAAATCGCTGCATACCGGCCATGCGGCGATCTCTGAAACCGGCTGAGACCAAAGCCGCAAGCTCTGCGACGTCTCGCCATGATGAGAGCCCCAGACCGCGACGCCGGAGATCTGAGTAAAGGGATTACTTCGCTTGCAGCATCTCTCGGACGCCGCGCAAGGCCATGTAGTAGCCGAAGATGCCGAAGCCGGTCACCGTGCTGCGGCACACGCGCGCGATGTCGGAGACCCCGCCGCGTCTGGCCGGATTCGAGATGTGGACTTCGATGGTGGGGAATCCTACCTGGGCGATCGCCGCCACCAGCGCCGGGTGGCCGGTGGTGTAGCCGGCCGGATTGATCAGCGCCGCGTTCACGCCGCGCTCGTGGGCCTCGTAAAATTTGTTGATGACCTCGCCCTCGATATTCGAATGGAAGATTTCCACTTCGAAGCCTAACTCCGTCGCATATTTCCGGATGTGCTCATCGTATTCAGGCAAGGTCATGGTGCCGAAAACATCGGTCTGCACCTTACCGCGCATGTTCATCCCCGCCCCGTGTATAACCAAGACTTTTGGCATCACATGTTCCTCCTCTGCAAACCAACCCCATATTCACGCTGTAGCGATGACCGGATGAGCTTCACCGTCCCGCCGTGCCTCGCACCGATTTCTGCAGCCGTCTCTCCACCCAGGTATCACCCGGATCAAGGCGCGGCCAACCCTCGCCAATTCGGGGCGACGTCGGGGTCCTATTGTTAGCCCGAGACGGCCCTTCTTGTCAACATGACTCGCCACAATGGGTATGCGTCAGCGCGTTCACCAGCCCGTACCTTCATATTCCCTCGGAACTTCCTGCCCCCATCCCCATCTTCCCCCGCCAGGGGGGAAGGGGACTTGACGTCCTCTGCCTCTGCCAGTCAGCCACCAAGGAGGGGAAGGAGAGAGAACGTCTCGCCAAGATCAGCCCCGCCGCACGTATGGTTGAAGATGACCTCGGTGGGAGAGTGAGGAGGGGAATCGCCCAGAGCGATGCTAAACCGCGATGCCCACCCTGCCGTGATGCGATGTTGTGGCCCTCAGGCAAAGCCATTGCTCTCGCTGAAACAACCTGCTAGAGTGGGGGCAGCAAGCCCAGGGATACGGTCGCTGCGGCCGCTGGCGGCGGTTTCCCAGGTGGGCGCGCGAAGCCATCGGCAGTCGGTGGTCGCCCGTGAAGGGCATGCCGGCCCGGGAGACACCAGACTGTGAGGCCTCGACAGGGGACAACCCCTGGATGAGGCTCAGCAGCTCGCGGTCGAGATGGATGCGTGGACCCGGCGAAGGAGATCTGCCGCGATTACGGTTTTACCTCAACAGAGAGGAGGGCCATGCGATGGCGAGAATCCGTCGACTCCAGCATGCTGTGCTCAATTGCCGCGACGTTGAGGCCTCGATGAAGTTTTACACGGAGATCCTGGGCATGGAGGTGGTGAGCTATAACCCCGAGCGCAAGATGGCCTTCTTGTCCTTCGGCACCGAGCACCACGATATCGCCCTGTTCCAGTTTCCCACTGAAGCCGCCATGCTCGAGCCAAGCCATTTGGGCCTGAATCACCTGGCGCTGGAGGTCGAGGGCGGGGAAGACCAACTGAAGGAATTCTATACCCGCCTGAAAACCCATGGCGTGAAGATCGACCGCGTCACGGACCATGTGATGAGCCGCAGCGTCTACTTCTTTGACCCGGACGGCAACCGCCTGGAGATCTTCTGCGATATGATGCCAGGCGAGGCTAAGCAGTGGCTGCATGAACACGGCGGTGTCGCCAAACCCTTAGCCCTGGAAGAGGCGGTGGCGTCGTAAACGCTACCGCTGCAAAGCGACCACGGCGACGGCCGCGGCGGCTCCTTCCCCCAATGCGGTGGAAGGTCAATCCTGTTCAGCACGCATTCTGTCAATAGAGCTCTGACGAGCCCCCTCCCCCTTGGATGGGGAGGGCGAGGGTGGGGGACAAGCGGCAGGGGCAGTGTCGGGCCTGGCGACCTGCCCTTGTAAGCCTGGAGAGGACACGTGTGGGACGGTGAGCGAGAAAGGGGGAAGCACATGTCACATAAAGGATTTTCGCACATCGGACTGTCGACACGGGATCTCGACCGCACACGGGACTTCTACGAGCGTGTGCTGGGCTTCAGGGCCGTGCGCTGCGACATCATCAAGATCCCTGAAGGGGGCCAGATCCGGCACATCTTTTTCGACACCGGCCGCGATCAGCTCATCGCCTTCATGGAGCCGCAAGGGGTACCCGGGATTCCAGAGGACTATGACGCCGGCATCAACGACGGCCTGGGCGTGCCGGGGTCGTTTTATCATTTTGCCTTTGAGGCTGGCTCCGTGGCGGCCTTGGAGGCGAAGCGCCTGGAGTTGCTGGCTAAGGGGGTCAAAGTCACGGATATCGTCGATCACGAGTGGGCGAAGTCCATCTACTTTCGGGATCCCAATGGCATTTCGCTGGAGTATTGCTGTCTGACGCGGGATATCGGGACGCCGGACGACGTGACGCTACAAGTGCGGTTTGAGCGCTCGGTGGAGGACATGCGAGCGCGCTGGGAACGCCTGCGCTGAGCCGACTCGACCACCACGCAGCCGCTCGGCCGATCGCGCCTCGACGCTGCGGATGCGTGGGCGGCCATGCGCCGCCTTTTTGATCCATTTTTTCTCCCTCGGGAGAGGCTGCCCGGGGAGCTAAGCGCCGTCAAGGCCCCTTCCCCCCTGGTGGGGGAAGGTCGGGATGGGGGACAACCGCATCGTTCGCACCCCCACCCTGGCCCTCCCCCATCGAGGGGGAGGGGAACGGTTCGAGGGCTGTCATGGCCCAATACCTACCCCTGTGAGCTCGGGACAGGGGGGGGAGGGGAGGTGAAAACCGCTGGAGGCGTCGAGCGGGCCGATCTCGTAGAGGTGCTGCCTTACATGGCAGCCGCCGCTCGACCTGATTGACATGGCCGTCGCGCGGCTCTTGGAGGTACGGCAACGATGGGCCAGCTTGAATTCGGTATCTTCGATTCCTTTGGACCGTTCGAGATAAAGGAATTCCCGACGGTGGCGGAGGTTTACGAGGAACATCTCCGTCAAGCGCAAGAGGCCGAGCAGCTTGGGTATCGGTATTACTTCTTCATCGAGCACCAGAATTCTCCCGTGTGCTACGTCACTGCCCCCACCGTCTACCTGACCGCACTCGCCTGTCGGACCAGCGTCCTGCGCTTCGGCGTGATGATCTATCAACTACCTTTCCACCACCCCATCCGTCTGGCTCAGGACCTGGCGACGCTCGATCAGCTGTCCCACGGGCGCCTGGAGTTCGGCACCGGCACCGGGGTCATCCCGCACGAATTCATGCGCTGGAACTTGCCGTTTGAGAAACGCCATGAGATGACCGTCGAAGCCCTGGAGATCATCGTCCGGGCCTGGACCTCGGAGACGGTCACCTACCAGGGCCAATACTGGCAATTCGACGAGGCCCTGCCCAGTCCCAAACCGTACCAGGAGCCGTATCCGCCGATTTGGGTGGCAGCCCATAGCGCGGGCTCCTTCGAATACGCCGCCAAACACAACTATCACATCGCACAGAACATCGACGTGGATGCGGTGATCGCCGAGAAATTCGCCTATTACCGACGGCTCTGGCAGCAGTATGGGCATGCCGGCCCCATGCCGCGCGCCTTCTTGACGCGCCACGTCCATGTCGCCGAGACGGACGAACAAGCCCGCGCCCAGGCTGAGCCCAACCTGTTGATGGGTTACATCCAGGGGGGCGAGCTCATCGCCAAGACGCGCCTCGGCTTCGGCCCCCCCGAGCTGGAAAGCCTGGCAAGGAGCACTCCGGAACGACAGGAGCTGCGTCGCGTGTTCCAGGAGTGCACCAAATCTTATGACTTTTGGATCGATAACGGTTTAGCCCTGGTGGGCAGCCCCGACACCGTCATCCATAAGATTGAGGAGCAGCGCAAGCTGACGGGCTACGATGTGTTCTGCGCCCGGCATCGCTTTGGCCACCTCGCTCCGGCGCTTGCCCATAACTCCATGGAGTTGTTTGCCAAATACGTGATCCCCGCCTTTTCCTGATGGTCTTGGTCTGCGTTCAGCTCAGCGAGCGTGCCAGAGGATAGACGTTTTGATCGGGGAGAGGGTGAGAGAAGCGAGAGCGAGCAAGGCCCTCAGGTCAGGGTCATGTCGAGCAAACACCTATCCTTGTGAGCCCTTTGAGGGGACAGAGTGAGGGTTATGCAGAGTCATGGAGAGCCCTTGCGGTTTAGAGACCGCCATGTATCGCTCTGAGAACCGCCGTAGACAAACTGTCTAGCAGAGAGTCGCCCAGCCGAGCGATGTTCAGAGGCAGAGGAGAATGTCATGTCCCAGGAAACGATTGTCTTCACGCCAGGTCGGGAGATGCCGCCGGACATCCTCGAGCTGGCGCAGCACATGAAACCGCAGGGGTTTAACTTACAGATGCTGCCGGGCACAGCCAGCGCGGCGGATATCGCGGCGGCGATGCGGGACGCTGAGTATCTACTGGGGTTTGTGCGGTTCTTGCCGGACGAGGCCTATGCTCAAGCGACCCGACTCAAATTGGTCCAGGTGTTGAGTGCTGGGTACGATCGGGTCAACATCGAAGGAGCCCGTAAGGTGCGCGTCCCGATCTGCTCCAACGGCGGCGCCAACTCTGTCGCGGTGGCCGAGCACACCATCATGCTCATCCTCGCGGTCTATCGCAAGCTGGTAGCGTTCCATCAGAACGTCGCCAGTGGCCGCTGGCACCAAGGCATCCCGCGCACTGTCGACATCTTCGAGCTCGAGGGCAAAAACGTGGGGCTGGTGGGGCTGGGCCATATTGGGCAGCAGGTGGCTCGGCGCCTGCAAGCGTTCGACGCTCGGGTGATCTACTACGACACATACCGGCGCAAGCCGGAGGAGGAAGCGCGCCTAGGGGTACAGTATGTTCCGCTCAACACGCTGCTCGAGACCGCCGACGTCGTCAGCCTACACGTCCCCTTGAACGATAGCACGCGTCATCTGATCAACGCAACTGCCTTGCGGCGCATGAAACCTAAGGCGATCCTGATCAATACCTGTCGCGGGGAGGTGGTAGACGAACGCGCCCTGATCGACGCGCTGCAGCACGGGCGTATCCTTGGCGCCGGCCTCGATACCCAGGAGCAGGAGCCACCCGACCCATCAAACCCCTTGTTGACCTTGCCGAATGTCACCCTGACTCCCCATAGCGCCGGCCCAACCGTGGATAGTTTCCGCAAGCGCTTCCAGAATGGCTATGCCAACATCCAACGAGTGGCCCAGGGGCAGGCCCCGTGGTGGATTATTCCCGAGATGCGCGATCTCTTCCCGGACGCGGCAAGCGGTTAAGGGCATACGGCAAAAATAGCGATACGAGGTCAATCCCAGCCCGCTTCACCCTCGGCCCACGCCTTGATCAGATGGTGTGCAATGGCGATGGGCGCTGGAACACGCAGGTGGGGATGTTCGCCCCGCAGCGCCGCCAGGACGTCGGTGCGGCTGAACCAGCGGACATCGGTCATTTCTTCATTATCTTGGTGGATGTCGGTGGTCAGCGCCTTGGCATGACAGCCGATCATCAGCGATGAGGGAAACGGCCAGGGTTGCGAGGAGTGGTACCGCACCTGGCCGACGTGAATGCCGGCCTCCTCCTTGACTTCGCGGCGGACCGCCTCTTCGATCGACTCCCCCTGGTCGATAAACCCTGCCAGGGCGGAGTACGTCCCTGTCCGAGCCAGCCGGCCGCGCGACTGCCCCAGCAAACACCGATCACCGTCGAACACCACCATGATGGCCACAGGATCGGTGCGCGGAAAGTGCTCGGCCTTGCAGGCCTGGCACTGGCGAACCTGACCGCCGCGACCCTGCACGGTACGCTGGCCGCACACGCTGCAGAATTGGTGGCGGCGATGCCAGTCGATCTGAGACCGGCTCTGGGCCAGGATCCCCGTCTCCGGAGGACTGAGAAGCGTGGCTGCGGTACGCGCCTCTTCAAAACGCCAGCCTTCGCTCAGCTTCAGCTCGTGGTGAGGGTCGCCTAGCTGAGACACATCGACGGCAAAGTGCGCGAGGCCATCCAAGAGGCCGAGGAACACCGGCGGTACATCGATGTTGAGGTGCTGGATCTCGGCGGGATGCAGCCAGCCAAGCCGCGTCTCCGATCCGGATTGGATGAGCACGTTGAGCTGCCAGAGCGGTAGGAAACGGCTCTGCGGGTGCAGGGCTTGCGCCTCAAGCCACTGCGGATCACGGCGCTGGGCATCGCTGCGGTCAAGCGGATTTCCGGCAAACACGTGTGGGTTCATGCGCTCCGTTCCTGGTGATGATGGGCTCGTAACCTTGAAGTTGTCATCTACAGTCTGGGGATTTCGATTGCCATGATGTACAACCAACTTGCCTCTCTTTACGTATGGCGAGAGCATAGATCAGAAGCTACAGCAGGTCAATGGTGACGTGGATGCTATGGGGTGTATGGCCGTCGGAAGCGTCTAGGGATAAACCCTTGCCTGGGTTTGGCAAAAGATCCAGTCCACTACGCGCGAGCCCGTTAATGCCCCACCTCAAGGATCGATCACAAATTGTCCAAACTTCTGGTCAAGCGCCTGCGAGCTAAGGTTCGTCCAACACCCCTAAAAGCCGTTGACACCCCCGATCCCCTCACCATAAGATCTCCGGCAACAACAACGGTAGGCCCATTAGCTATCCTGCCATGGCGTGTGTTCCACCAGACAAACCTCAAGAGGACACCGCAACGGTGAGCCCATCCATGTCGTGTGGGGAATTCCCAAGCAGGCATCCTCATCGGCGGTGGTGGTGACCGCCTATCGGCCAGACCCCGCTCAGTGGGCAGAGCATTGCACGAGGAGCCAACCATGACGCCAAGACGGCAGCCCAAGCTATCCCTCGACGATGCTCAGCAGGTGGAGGCCGTGCAGGGGGCTCTGCGCCGAGGGTATCTCACAGCCGCCAATCAGCTGTCCCAGGTAGTTCCATCTCACCCCCGTCACCGCCTCAGGTCAAGCGCTTGGGCCTTCAGCGTTGACACCGAGCTGGACCTCGCCAGGAGAGTCTTTCCGATGGGGTCACCAGGGCTGCGGCCGAGCCACGGGTTGCAGGGAGACGGGGGGACAGCGGGCATGTGCGGCTCCGTGCTTCAGGCAGGGGTCGGTCGTGGGTCGGCCCCCGCCGCTGCGCCCTGGGCTTTCGGCGTCGGAGGATTTTGATGGTACAGCACGGCGACTTCAGAGAAGGCCCACTTGAGGTAGGCATTGCCGATGTTCGTGCCCGAGGTCCCAAAGCGTGTGCCGGCCGATTGCTTGGCACATTTGACCAGGCGGTAGTAGGAGACAAATCTCGGGTAGACTATATTGGCTGTTCGGATTCTGGATTTGGGTCAGCAACTCGGGGGATATCCGCATGAGATACAGGCGCCGCCGGAGGAGATCCCGAGTGGCGCGCATCTCGGCCAGAGAGCCAGAGGCTTGTGGCAGCATCCTGCCGCGCAGGATGGCCGCCATTTTGTGTGCATCCATCTGGTCATTTTTGGCCTTGCCACCGTGGATCGTCATCATAAGAGAGGGCATAGGACGAGGGGGATCCCCTCCGGTGTGCAGGGATCGGCGAGCCAATACCAGGTGAACATGCATGCAACGGAGACTACCACATCCTCGCGGAAGGGTTGCAACACTTGGAGAAAGGCCTTGGGATCAGTACGGATGTTTTCGTGCGCACCCACTTCGCCGTCGGCATCGATGAGGCATCAGTACATCGCGCCCCGCGTCCACCTACATGTACGAATTTGCCTGGCGCTCACCCCCGTTCGATGGGCGCCTCGGGGCGTGCCATGGGCTTGAGATCGCCTTCGTCTTCGATAGGCTCGGCCATGGAACGGAGCCGCTCCTCGGAGCCGACCCGCCACAATTGCTCGCTGATACCATGCACGCGGCCTGGGTGGCCTTTGCCATCCATGGCGGCTGCGGGTGGCCGCAGTACGATCTGAGCCACAGGGCTACCATGCGCTTCGATGTAAGATCGGAGGTGGTGTACGATCCGCGCTCCGCCGAGCGCGCCCTGTGGGAAGGCATGCGGTAGCGTCTGCAGCCCCAGGGTAGAGTCCACCTCAGCTGTGCGGCGCATGGGGCGCTTGGGTTCACGAAGGCGGAGATGCTCGTCGTGTTCCGGAAGTCGGTCCCAGTGGTGGATGATGAAACGGGACGCAGCCCCGGTTGTAGTCCGAAAGTCTGTGGAGACGCAACACGAACGGGGAGGAATCGATGCGGACCACCGCGGCAAAACGGCTCTGGGTGCTACTGTGCTTCTCGATGGTTGGAGCGATTGGGGGAGGACCGTATGGGCACATGGTTCTCACCCCTCTGTGCAGCCATACGTCAGAATGGAGGAGTTTCTCGCATGTCCAGTCCCGAGACCACCTGGCCTGACCACCCGATTCGTCATCTTTACGAGCAGATCCTCCTCGCCTGGAATCAGCGAGATGCCGCTACCATGGCAACCCTATTCGAAGAGGACGCCAACCTTGTCGGGTTCGACGGCAGTCAGATAGACTCTCGCGGCGCGATCCAGGACCACTTACGGCGCATTTTTGCCCAGCACCCCACGGCGGCATACGTCGCAAACGTGCGCGAGATTCGGATGCTCGGGCCTGCGGTGGGTATCCTTCGCGCGGTGGCCGGGATGGTTCCTCCTGGCTCGGGGGACCTCAACCCAGCCCTCAACACAATCCAGACGTTAGTGGCCACACAGCACGCGCACGGTTGGCGGGCGGCTCTCTTTCAGAGTACGCCAGCAGCCTGGCACGGCCGGCCCCAAGACAGTGCGGCTCTGACTGAAGAACTCCGCGACGTGATGCGCCGCGGTTTAACATGCCGATGAAGAGGCCATGCTAGATGCCTTGACGCGCTCTCTTATGCTCATCAAGACCGCGCATGCCCGATGATTGCAGCGAAGTCATGTGAGATCCAGCATAGGTGCAGTAGTGGTTTCTAGGCAAAACACCGATAAATCCCGTGAGGCGGTCAACACTGAGATGGAGATACGGTCAGTTCACCCCCCATGATCGCAGGGAACACGATCGAGGCTGGAAGGGACATTGGCACGATGGAGCCGAGCGGTTCGGCGTGACGTACGACAGCGCCACGGTCAAAGCCCAGCCCTATTGCGCAATGTTGACGGGGAAGCGATGCCGAAGAAGCTCGCGCTTCTCAGCGTAGCTCCGTCGGTGCATTGTTGCCGGGATCGCCGTGCTCTGGTATAGTGCGCACACTCATACAGCCTATCGACCTTGTCGTAAGCATGCAAGCAACGGACGGCCGCGTATGCGAGAGGCGACGACCGCACGTTCCGGAGAGCCTTTGGTAGAGAAGGTCTTGCCATATGGACGACGATCGCTCACAGATTTGCCGCTGGCGTGAACGAGCTAAACTGGCTGCACCCCAGATCGGGCCAAAAGGCGCCTGCGCCTGAATCCTGAAGCGTCGCAGCATGCCTGCATCCTTCCTACCCCGTGCGATAGATGCGAGAAAGAGGAGGCGACTATGCGGTTTGGACTCTTCGGTAGCGCCCAAGCGAAACGAGGTGGCCCCGACGTCGACAGCGGCGCCGGCTTCAGGGACTTCGTCGAGTACAACGTCGAGGCCGAGGCCCTCGGCTTTCACAGCACCTTCGTGGTCGAGCACCATTTCACCGGCTTTGGTCAGATATCCGCCACCTTGAACTTGCTAACCTGGATCGGCGCGCGCACGAAGACGCTGCGGCTTGGCACTGCTGTGCTGGTACTTCCCTGGCACAATCCCGTGTTGCTGGCTGAGCAGGCTGCCACCCTCGACTTATTGTCTGGCGGTCGGCTCGATTTCGGCATTGGCAAGGGCTACCGCTACAACGAGTTCGCTGGCTTCTGTGTGCCTATGGAGGAAGCTGAGGAGCGTTTCGACGAAGCCTTAGAGGTGATCCTCAAGGCGTGGACCTCGGACGCTCCTTGGTCGCATCAGGGTAAGTACTGGCAGTTCGACGGCGTGGTCGTCGAGCCCCCCACCGCCCAAAAGCCCCATCCGCCGGTGTGGATGGGCGCCGGAAGCCCTGGATCGATCAAGAAAGTTGCAGCCCACGGCTACAATCTGCTGTTGGGCCAATTCGCCTCCCTGGCTCAGATCGCCGAGCAAATCGCCATCTTCAGGTCTGAGGTCGAGGCCGCCGGTCGGGCGTTCGACCCGATGAGCGTGGGCGTTACCCGCTCGCTCTACATCACCACGACGGCGGCGGAGTACGAGAAGGCGATCGACAACCGCATGGCGGCGCGTCGGCGGACCCAACGCTTAGCGAGACGTCCACACTTCGAGGATACCCGCGAGGCCGCTGAGGCCGGGACGCTCTATGGGACTCCAGAGGAGGTCGCCACCAAGCTGCAGGCGCTGCGGGACGTCGGCGCGGAATATGTGCTGCTCAACAGCGCTGGTGGGCCCTCGTCGCTGCGCCGCTTCGCGCAGGAGATTATGCCGGGGTTTGTTGCCGATGCGCACCGCTCCTAAATCAGACCATAAAAGACTAGTACCCTGCGTTGAAAGCCAATGAGCATCGTGGGATCTGCCAGCGCATGCCTACATGCAGACGTCCCATGGGAGATCGTTCCGTGTGAGCGCGTAGGGGTATCTCCTCCCGAGGGGCGCTCACGCGCTGCCGAGGCCATAAGGCCGTGCCCAGGCCAGACCAGCGACGGTGTCACTGCGTGGACGATATTCGCAGCCGACCCAACCGCTATACCCCAGTTCATCGAGCAGATCGAAGAGGTAGGGATAGTTGATCTCCCCGATATCCGGCTCATGCCGGCCCGGATTGCCGGCGATTTGAATATGGCCAATCAGCGGCAGATGGGCTTTGATCTCCTCAGCCAGATCGCCACGCATCACCTGACAATGGTACAGGTCCATTTGAAGGAACAGATTATCGCTCCCAACCCGCTCGATGATCTGGCGGGCCTGGGCTGTCGTGTTGAGAAAATAGCCCGGGTTGTCCCGCGTATTGAGGGGCTCGATGAGCAGACGAATACCGTGAGGCTTCAACGTTTCGGCGGCCCAGCGCAGGTTGCGCACATAGACGGCCTCGCAGTCTTGCCGCGACACCCCTGCCGGAGGAATGCCTGCCATGGCGTGCAAACAGCGGCAGGACAGCGCTCGAGCATATGTCAGGGCACGCTCGACACCCTCGGCAAAGGCCTCTTCCCGCCCCGGGAGGGCGGCGACGCCACGTTCTCCGCGCTCACGGTCACCGGGTGGCAAGTTACATAGCACTTGTTCCAGACCGTACGCCTGTAAACGCGCCGCGATGGCCTCGGGTGGGGCTTCATAGGGGAATCCATGCTCGACGCCGCGGAAGCCCGCCCCCGCCGCAGCTGCAAAACGGTCGAGAAAGCTGACTTCCTGAAAGAGAAAGCCTAAATTAGCGGAGAATCGAGGCATAATTACACCTCCTTGAGCTCGGGTCCTTGAGAACGATTCCCCTCACCTTGATCATTGAGGGGCCAGGTGGACGGACAGATGTCAGCGCCGACCCTATCCTAATATCTTCTGCCGTGCAGCGCATAGGGAAATCACACCGATCATTTCCAGCGTGGGGGCCTTGATTACTCAAGAGCCCCACTCGGCCGACCTTTGCTATTCCCCCTCTCCCTTGTGGCCTCAGCATAAGCCGCATCGGCCTCCCCCCTCCCGACCTTCTCCCCATGCTGTTCGGCATGAATTGTGGCAAGAGGGCTCTCACGTGTCCCCTCCCCCTTGACGGGCATAGGCGCCAAGTGAAGGGGAAGAACGAGAGATGCCAGGCCTTTTCGAGCGCCTCCCCCGTGCAGGGGAGGATGCCGGTGGGGGTGAGGCGCCGATGTTCCCCCCATCCCGCCTTCCCCCGCCAGGGGGGAAGGGGAAAGAACGCCTCGCCTATGGTGTTTGTCCCTTGGTCAGCAGGATGGCCGCATTGTTGCCAGGAAGCTCGGACGACTGGTGGGCTCAACTTATCGAATGGACAGAGGCCGAGCCACGCCCATCGGCAGGCTTGCCTTCCCTCGGCAGATGCCGTATGTAGGAACATCTGAGATTGGCAAGCTAAGCGCGGCCAAGCATCCGGTGAGGGCCGGGATCGAGACCTTGACGATGCTTAGGGCAGCAGACAATGCGTCCAGATGTGGTGCACAGGCTGCAGTTCATGGCCAGGCTCCGACCGTTCGCCAGGAAACCGAGCGGTTATCCATTGAAACATCGACGCCGCTCGTGGCCGCCACTCGATTATACTGGGAGACCCCACGATGACAGGCATACGCTTTGGTCAGCCCGCGCCTGATTTCACGCTGCCCTCTACCTCGGGGACTGACATGACGCTGTCGGCGCTCAGGGGGCAGGATATCGTGCTTGTGTTTTACTGCTTTGACTGGGGAAGTATCTGAACGCCGGAGCTCCTTGGCCTGGTCAAGGCCGAGCCGGAGGTCCGGCAGCGCGGCGCGACGATCCTCGCCATCAGCGCCGATAGCCCGTTCTCACACGCTGCCTATGCCAAGGCGCAAGGATTTCCCTTTCCGCTGCTCAGCGACATCCACCGCACCGTCATGCGCGCGTACGGGGTCCTCGACGAAGATCGCAACGTGGCCTGGCGCTCTACCTTCGTGGTCGATCGAGAGGGTGTGTTGCGTTGGGGACAGGCGGGCGACCGTCAGATGGTCCGCGATGGGGCAGAGATCCTGCGCGTCCTCGACATGGTGGCGCGGCTGCGGGAGACGTAAGGGCGGGCGCCGATAAAGCGGGAAAGGCAGTTGACCGGCCTCTGAGACTCTTACGGCGCGCCGGCTGGGGGATGAAGGCGAGCCACAAAGGTGCCGTGCTCAGAGCTGGCTAGGCCCAGCTGAACGACGGCCAACACAGTCGCCAGATCGCCGCGTACGAGCGCCGCCGGGTCGAGCCACAATCCGGGGAATACCTCGCTTCGGAAGAACCCTTGGGCATCCACGACCATGCGCTCGTACTGCCCAGCTCGCAGCACGAACCAATCGATCTCTCGATCCAATACGCGCCACACGACGTATTCACGCACCCCGTTCCGTCGATAGACGTGCAACTTGACGTGGAGATCGTAGCTCACTGAGCTCGACGCCACTTCGGCGACCAGTTCGGGAGCGCCCTCGATGATCCCATCGACACCGATGCGGACCTGGCCTCCACAATCGGGGTCGATGAACAGCAAGGCATCCGGTTGCGGCTCATTATCCAGGTCTAACCGCACGCTGGTGTTATCGCCCACTTCTACGCCGGGCGTGTTCGCAGCATATTGGACCAGCCATCCGATCAGCTGCGCATGTGGTGCACCATGTCGGCGGTGACGGACGGGCGAAGGGACGTAGACCACTCCTTCGATGAGCTCGGCTTTTTTCAGGTGGGGCATCGCCTCATAACGGCGTTCGAACTCGGCGCGTGTGAGCCGATCGCCATTCTCCAGGGCAGGCAGGGCAGCGTCGAGTTTTGGCTTGCCTGTGGTGCCAGAGACAGGCATGGCGCTCTCCTTCTATGCAGCGATATGGCGGTCAGGGACCATCGCCATCACCCATTTGCTAACAGCACCCGGTCCCTTCCCCAGTCTTACGCGGGACCGATACAAGACTGCCATTCAGGATAGGAGGTTGCCGTGTGCTTTGCAACTTACAGCACGGGCCGTATAATATCACTTCACACGTTCTAGCGGTTTGTCTTAGCCGGAGTGACACGAGCGCTGCCAGACCTTCGCGATAAGGCGAAAATACCAGCAGATGAGCTTACCAGGGCCAAGCTGATCGTTTGTGTGCTCTGTAGGTCCCACAAGATTCTGTCGCAGTTCCCCCGCCCGTAGGTCCATATTATGACGCCAATTTCGTGGTACCTCCATTCAGATCCGCTCGCTTCTTTGTGCTGTCCTGCGGGAAAGGCCAGGGAGGAATGTGTATGCACAAGGAGATCGCCGACTATCCGATCCGCGCCATCATGAGCCCTGCCCCCGTGAGTGTGCGTCCTGAAACTACCATCGGGGAGCTCAAAGCCCTCTTTGAACGCTATGACTTTAACGCCTTTCCGGTGGTGGACGCGCAGGGTATGCTCCGCGGTCTGGTCTCCAAGCTGGACCTGCTGCGTGTGTTCCGGCCCGATCGGCGACGCGGGATGGCCGGGCTGCTCGCCCTGTAGGCCGAGTGTGTGGACGATATCATGAGTCGTGGCATCACGGCGGTCGAGCCGGAGGAATCCGTAGTCGCCGCCATCGATTTGATGATCGAGACGCGCCGTCGAAGCCTCCCCGTTGTGGAACGTCGTCCAGGGGGACCATTCGTGGTTGGGATGGTCAGCCGCAGCGATGTGCTGCGCTGCCTCACCGTGCAGGCGCAGGAGGCTCCTTAGCCGAGGATGGACCGCAGCCAGACCTTGCCATCGTGTCCCCTGCATGAGGATACGTCCTGCGATGCCCATCGAATACATCTTACTGGCAGTCGCTCTGCTGCTGCTGCTTAGCGTGCTGGGGAGCAAGGCCTCCGGGCGGGTAGGCGTCCCCGCCCTGCTGCTGTTCCTTGCCCTCGGCATGCTGGCGGGCTCCGAAGGCCTGGGAGGGATCGAGTTCGATGACCCCTGGCTGGCGCAGTCGCTTGGGGTGGTGGCGCTGGTATATATCCTCTTCGCCGGTGGGCTCGACACGCGTTGGGGGGAGGTGCGTCCGCTCCTGGCGCCCGCCCTGGCGCTCTCCACCCTCGGGGTGGCTGCGACGGCGATTCTGCTGGGATGGTTTGCAACGGCGGTGCTGGGCTTCTCGTGGCTGGAAGGGCTGCTCCTCGGGGCGATCGTCTCCTCCACGGATGCCGCCGCGGTTTTCGGCGTACTGCGCTCGAGACGGATGGGGCTGTGGGGACAACTCAGGCCCCTTCTCGAGCTCGAATCCGGCAGCAACGATCCCATGGCGATTTTCCTCACCATCGGGTTCACGCAGCTACTGATAGATCCGGATGCGCAGCTCATCGACCTGGTGCCGATGTTCTTCCGCCAAATGGCCATCGGTGCGGCCGTGGGCTACGGCATGGGCTGGGGCATAAGCGTGGTGGTGAACGCCGTGCGCCTGGAATACGAAGGGCTTTACCCCGTGCTCACCACGGCCATGGTGTTGCTGACCTATGGGGCGGCGGCGGTCGGCGGCGGCAACGGCTTTTTGGCCGTCTATGTGGCCGGACTGGTGCTGGGTACCCACGCCTTTATCCACAAACGCAGCCTGTTGCACTTCCACAACGGGCTCGCCTGGCTCATGCAGATCACCATGTTCTTCACCCTTGGGCTGCTGGTCTTTCCCTCACAGCTTGTGCCGGTGGCGGGGGTCAGTCTGCTCGTCGCCTTGTTCTTAATGTTCGTGGCTCGCCCGGTAGCGGTGTTCCTGACCCTGCTGCCAACGCGCTTTGGGCGGCGCGAACAACTCATGATCGCCTGGGTCGGGCTGCGGGGAGCCGTCCCGATCATCCTCGCGACATTTCCCCTGCTGGCGGGCATTTCCCCCGCAGAGACCATCTTTAATGTGGTGTTCTTCACGGTCCTGACCTCGGTTCTTTTGCAAGGGACCACTCTACCATGGATCGCCAAGGGGCTCGGGGTCGACGCCCCACTGACCGAGCCCCTGCGCTACCCACTCGACTTTGAGCCCATCGGTCGTATGAATAGCGACTTGGTGGAGATTGGTATACCAGCGGGTGGGGCGGTGGTCGATCAGCGCATCCTGGACGTGGGGCTTCCCCTAGGGACGCTCATCGTGCTGCTGCACCGCGACGGCGAGTTCCTCGTCCCGAGTGGGGGCACCACCTTGAAGGCGGGCGATAAGTTGTTAGTGCTGGCGGACACCGCCGAACTGCCCCGCGTCCGCGCACTCTTACAGTCCAGGAGGGACGACGCGACGAACCCCGACTAGGGGACGATCGGCCGATGCCAGCGACGATCGCGGTGACCGCTCAACCTCCTTCACAAACAAAAGGAACACCAGGATTTTGGGCAAGTGGAGCAAATCCCAAGACAGTCACGCTGGATGGAAGCCAAGCTCGTGCGGTCGCCATTCAATGCTATCACGCTACGTCATGGCAGAGGATTTTTCCATCGAGGCGCTGCTTCTACAAGTATATTTGAGCGGATCGAGGGGCAGCGGAAAACCATGATGGGGTCGCAAGACGTTTGTTCGACACACTTACGCGAGCCGTGGGGCGGCAAGAAAGGTCCTGTACAGAGCGCGGGGACAGTTTATGGAGCAACATCAGCCAAAGGTTGGCATCGGGGTGATGATCGTCAAAGACGGTATGGTCCTGCTGGCCAAAAGAAAGGGTTCGCATGGGGCCGGAGAATACGCCTTCCCGGGTGGACATCTCGAGTACATGGAATCCTTTGAGGCATGTGCGCGACGCGAGACCCTGGAAGAATGCGGCATCGACATCGCGAATATTCGCTTCCAGTTTGTGGCGAATGTCGCGGCCTATGCGCCGAAACACTATGTCCATATCGGACTGCTGGCGGAGTGGAAAGGTGGCACCCCAACGGTGCTGGAGCCGGAGGCCTCAGGACCCTGGGAATGGTACCCCATGGATCGGCTTCCGCAGCCGCTGTTCGCCATGGCCAGGCTGGCTGTCGAGAGCTACCGGACAGGCAGAAGTTACTACGATCTCTAGTGTTCGGTCGGCGGCTGGGGAGAGCGTCATTAAGACGGCATCCCTGCGAACCTGCTCCTCGAAGCGGCTTACCACAGCACCAGAGGCGCTCAGGCCTTGGATGCTCTGGCGGTCGCAGGTGCGGCTTGTCGTCGCGACAGCAGGAAGAGAAAGGGCAGGGTGCTCAGAAACATCATCCCAAACAACCAGGCCAGATCGTTATAGGCCAAGATCGCCGCCTGGCGATTCACCTCGCTATTGATCAGTGCCAACGCTCGGTGCGGTGCCGTAACCGGATCCCCTCCGCCGTGTACCAAACGGTCGATGAGATGGCCGTGGTGGCTAAGATATGTCGGATTCAAGGGGCTGATGTGCTCGATGAGATGGCCACGATGAGCGGCGGAGAAGCGCTCCACGAGGGTAGCCACCAAGGCATAGCCGATGTTGCCGCCGACGCGTCGGGCCAGCGTATAGAGGCTGGTGGCGGCCGTCATGTCTTCCCGCGGGATGGTGCTGAGGGAAACGGTGCTCAGGGGCACAAAGAGGCAGGGCACCCCGACGCCCATGACCAGCAAGATCGGCACTAGATTCCAGAACCCTACGTTGAGCGAGAGATGCGCCAACTGCTGGAAAGACCAATAGGTGATGAGAATCCCCGCCCCGATGAGGAGACGCGGGTCAACGTAATTGAACAACCAGCCGACGATCGGCATGACGAAAAACAGCGTGATCATACGCGGCAGGAGGACCAAACCGGCTTGATAAGCCGGATAGTGCAGCAGGTGCTGCGTCAGTTGCGGTAGGCTAAATGTCGTTCCAAAGAAGGCGATGCCGAAGAAGAAGCCGATGCCGGCCCCGATGCTGAGCGGGATATTACGCAGCACACGTACATTGACGATCGGCTCTCGGACGCGTAACTCCCAGACGATCAGGGACAGTAACAGAACAAGGGTCAGGACGGTGCCGATGGTGATCGAGCGCGACGCAAACCAGTTGTGCTCCTGCCCCCGCTCCAGGACGAGCTGCATGCCCGTGAGGCCGGCGGTGAGGAGTGCGATGCCCACCCAGTCCACGTGCGCGATGCCGCGTCGCAGATAGGGGGGATCTTCCACAAAGGCGCTCACCATGAGCATCCCTACGACGCACACCGGCACGTTGATGTAAAAGATCCAGGGCCAGCCGTAGTTGTCGGTCAGCCATCCACCCAGAATCGGACCCAGGGCTGGGGCCAACACCACCCCCATGCCGAAGAACGACATGGCCATGGCCTGCTGTCGCGGCGGAAACGTCTCGCGGAGAATCGCCTGTGAGACTGGGGTCAAGATGCCGCCGGCCAGGCCCTGCACGGCACGATAGAGCAGCATTTGCGAGAAGGTCTGCGCCGTGCCGGCCAGCATCGAACCCAGCGTAAATAAGGCGAACGAGGCGAGGTAGAGGCGTTTCCTCCCCAGCAGGGTGCTCCACCATCCCGCCATGGTGATGGAGAGGATCTCCGCAATGCCATAGCTGGTGGCCACCCAGGTGATCGCCGACTGCGTCTGCCCGAAGTGACCCATCATATGGGGTAGGGAGACGTTCACCACGCTGACGTCCATCACCGCCAAGAAGGTGCCGGACATCACCGCCACGGTGACCAGCCACCTCTTTGCTGCCGGCGGCGCCGCGACCGCTCCGCGACCAGATGTGCTCGGGTGAGCGGAGGCCCTGCCGGAATTCTCTGCACGGCTTGGGGAACTGGAGCTCATTTCACTTTCACCACAGGGATGACCGACATCCCCGGGCTGAGTATGATGTCTTGGGGTAGCGGTTCATCGAAGACGATCTTCACCGGGACGCGTTGCACTACTTTGACGAAGTTACCAGTGGCGTTCTCCGGCGGCAGCAGGCTGAAACGCGACCCGGTCCCCGCCTGGATGCTCTCGACCCGCGCCTGGAAGAGCCTATCGGGATAGGCGTCGACCGTCACCCCTACCGGCTGCCCCGGTCGCATGTCAGCCAGCTGGGTCTCCATGAAGTTGGCGACCACCCAGACGTCCGGCGGCACAATGGCCATCAACCCTTGTCCGGCGTGCACATAGGCACCGACCTCGACGCTCTTACGCGTCACACGCCCGCTGCGCGGGGCAACGATCTGCGTCGCCGCCAGATCAAGCTCTGCTTGCGCCACGGCGGCTCGCGCCTCCTCGACTTCGGCCCTGGCGATGGTGGCCTGGGCTTTACTGACCGCCACCTGATGCGGCGCAGCGCTGGCGGCTGCCAAGCGACCCAGGGCTTCGCCGATCCGCGCCTGCGCCTCGGCCACTTGGGACTCCGCCTGCCGCAAGCTGTCGGCGACCATCTGCTGGGCGGCACGTGCCTCAGCTACCTGCGCTTCGGCGGCGGCCGCCCGCTTGCGTGTGGCTTCGAGTTGGGCGTTGGCACTGCGGGCATTGGCGATAGCGTGATCCAGCTCCTGCCGGGCGATTTGATCCCGCCGTGCCAGCTCCTGCAAGCGCTTGACGTCCGCTGCGGCGCGGTTGGCCTCGGCCTCGGCCGCCATGATCTGGGCGCGTGCCTGCGCGGCGGAGGCCAGCGCAGTCTCAACCTGCGCGCGCGCCTGCTCGAAACGACTGCGCTCCGTCCCCACCCGCGCCTGTGCCGTCTGCACCGCCGCTTTGGCCAGCTCCACCCCAGAGGACGCCTGCTGCACGCCCGCCTCGGCGGTGACATGGGTCAGCTCAACGGTCGCCTGCGCTGCCTGCTGCCTGGCAACGGCCGCCTGCAAGGTCGCGCGTGCCTGCGCCAAGCGCGCCACATACTCGCGCGCGTCGATCTCGAGCAACAACTCGCCCTGTTTGACCTCCTGGTTGTCGGCGACATAGACCCGAGCGACATGCCCCGCCACCTTGGAGCTGATCTGGACGACGTGCCCCTCGATAAAGGCATCATCGGTCCATTCATGTGACACCGCGTAATAGTAATAGGGCACACCGATGAACACGCCGATGAGGAGCAGCACGGTCGCGGCCGCGAAGAGGAGTAGGTGTTGATACCGCGGTCTTGTCGCCTTCAGCATCTCCTCCGCAGTATTGTCCGACGATGACGTGGCGGCGGGCCGGTGGTGCTGTCCGCGTACCTCATCGTGGTCGCGCCTCGGCTGCTCTGCCGTGATTGCCTCAGGCTGGTCCAGACTATGCGGCGGCGTCCGACTGGGACGCTGCACATCGTCGGCCATCATCCACCCTCCGTTGCAACCCGCTGTGGGCACGCCTCCTGAATGGTATCCAGGGCTTCCCTGCCGTACCCTGTACCGCACCTCGGTCAGGGTGTAGGCCGCGACAGATTTCCCAAGCAGGCGCACGCTCCGGCCATTTCAGCGCCGAATTCCCTCGAGAAACAGGGTCACGAACGTGTCGACAACATGTTCGGCCAAGAGCCCCTCCGGGCGCTTCACCGCGAAAATTTCGTGAATGAGCAGGTGATAGGCGATCATGCCGAGGAATCCGCGCGCCGCCAGGAGCGGATCCACCGGGCGAAACACCCCATCGGCGATCCGACCTCGGATGTAGTCGCTGAGGAAGTCGTGGAGCTGTCGAACCTTCGATTCGAAGAAACGGTGCGACTGTTGGTGGCCCTCGAGGGCGCTAAAGAGGAGCAGACGCAGCAGCGACGGATCTTGTTCGGTGCGCATCAGGTTTTGCAGCCCGACGGCCCGAAACACACCCACATCGTCCTTGCAAGCGGCGGCCTGCGCCGCCTTCGCCAGCGTTTCTTCGATCCGCGATTTGGCCTCAAGGATGGCTGAATACAGCTCATCCTTGGTGGCGAAATGATTGAAGATGGTCGCCTCGCTACACCCAGCGGCCTCCGCGAGCTCTTTCGTCGTGGTGCCTCGAAACCCCTTCTGTGAGAATAGCGCCATGGCCGCCTCGACGATCACACGGCGGCGTTCCTCCCCGCTTAGCCGCTCGGCCATTGTTCCCTCCCCATATGATAGTAGACCTGAGTAAGCACTCACTGATCTTAGAAAGCAAAGAGTCCTAAGTCAAGGCATTTCTGTCGCGAATCGTCCGCGCGACGTCTTCGGAAAAGGCCCACGGATGTGCGTCAGGGTGTTGCATGGTGGTGCTAGGGCTCGCATCTCGCCCCCTCTCCCCTTAGGCTGGGGTGAAGGAAATTGGCGGCGTGAACCCGCTCGGAGTTACCCTCACCCTACCCCTCTCTCGGAGGGAGGAGGGAGCAACGCACTAAGGTCAGTTTCATGCCTAAAAAACCTAGCCGTGTGAGCCCTTGATGGGGGAGGGGCGGGGGAGGTCAATATCGCCAAGGCTTAGCGCGGATGGAAAGGGGAGAGGCTGGCCCATGTTCACAACGTAAACGTGAACTGCTCGATGAGGGCGCCAGGCAGGCGGCTGCTATCGGTCGACCGTCGGTGGTAGGTGCTGGGGTCGAGGATGAAGTCGCGGTCGGCCGTCAGGCCGACGAGATGGGTGCCCAACATGCGGTAGATGGTTTCGTCGAAACGCATGACGCTGAGGGGAGCCTGGATGATGCCGCCTTCGACCCAGAAGGTGGCGAAGCGCGTCATGCCGGTCATACGGCAGGCGGAGCGGTCGGAGTAGTTGAGATACCAAACATGGTTGATGTACACGCCGGTATCGAGGCGTTGGAGTATCTCATCATGGGCGATATCGCCGGCAGCCATGTCGATCGCCTCCGGAACCTCAGCGGCAGAGGCGCCATTGGTAGGGACACCGTACTCCTTGGCAGAGCGCGGGGACACAAGACAATTCCGAAAACTGCCAGCCTCGATCAGCGTGACCTGATCTGGTTTAATGAAGCCCGCCTCCTGAAAATTCGGCGCCACGCCATCGCGGGTGTTTTCACGGATGGTGATGGCCGGGTGGAGACGGACGCCTTCCTCCACCATTTTGAGCAGGGTGGTCTGTTTGGTGCGGTGATCTTTGAGGCCAAATCCACCCCAAGAGAGTTGTTGGAGAATGTCATAGAGGGCCGTGGGAGCCAAGTAGACGCGATAGCGGCCAGGGGGAATCGTGCGTGGGGGGCGGCTCAGAACCTCGAGTTGCTCCACCGCCTCGACCACTTTGCGTGCGAAGACGGCGGGCTCCCAGACGAACCCGGCATAGCTCATCTTGACGGCCTTATCGCCTTGGTAATACAGACTCCAATCGCAATTGAAGGTGAAACTTGCGAACCAGTTCCGCTGTCCCAGCGCATTGGCGAAACCGGCGTAAATGCCGCCAGCAGCGTAGATGCCTACCAAATCCCGCCCCCGACCGGCGTCGAGCACGGCAGCGACCGCCTCAGCCTTTTCAGGCAGATGGTTTTCCCCCTGCTGCACCGTTGAGTGCACGGTCGTGGCGTAAAGGAGGTGTGGATCTTCAGGCAGATGGGGAAGCCGCTCTCGTAGATCCTTGATCACCTGACTGAGCTGAGCCCGGTCGCTGTCAAACGCGCCTGAGAGCGCGACATCTGTCGCTGCGTGTCGTTGACCGCGGATCAGATCGATGGTCAGATAGCGCTGCGCCACGCTGCCCGCCTGACGAATCAGACTGTGATTGAAGCGCACGAAATCGGAATCCTCGGCGTGGAAGGTACAGGTGTAGAACTCATCCCCATGCAGTAACCCAGTGATGGCGTCGGCAAGGTCGTAAAAGTACTCCTGCATCGTCTATTCTCCGCCAAAGACCTCGACGTTGGCGAACAGACAGGCTGGAGCGGCATGCCCCGTACGGATCACCTGATTCGGTTCGCCCTTACCACAGTTTGGCGTGCCCAGGATTTCAAAGGTGTCGCGATTGCCCACCATCTTGAGGTTGCGCCAGAAGGTGGCCGAGATGCCTCGGTAATTAGGGTTTTTCACCACCGTGGTGAGGCGCCCGCCCACGATCAATTGACCCCACTCGCAGCCGAACTGAAATTTGTTGCGCGAGTCGTCGATGGACCACGAGCAGTTCGTGCGCATGTAGATGCCTCGCTCTACGGCAGCAATCATCTCTTCCAGGCTGGCATCGCCCGGCTCCAAGTTGACGTTAGCCATACGGTCGATGGGCGGGCGGTTCCAGCTCGAGGCCCTGGCAGTGGCCACCCCTGGAACATTAGCACGTCTCTGCGATGTGAACCCACCCAGGGCGCGCTGTAAGATGCCGTTTCGGATGAGGTACTTGCGGCGGGCTGGCTGACCGTCGTCGTCGAAGCCGTAGCTCACGAACTCGCCGGAGATCGTTGGGTCAAAAGTGATGTTCAGCAGCTCCGAGCCGTAGCGGTATGTCCCAAACATGTCGAGGGTGACAAAGCTCGTGCCCGCATAATTGCGCTCATCGCCGAGGATGCGGTCCAACTCCAGCGGATGACCGATCGACTCGTGGATCTGCAAAATCACTTGGTCCGGCGCCAGCAAGACGTCCATAGTGCTGGAGGGGCAATTGGGCGCCAAGAGCAACTGCAGCGCTTCCTCGGCAAGCCGCGGGGCGGCGGTTCGGAACCCCACGTGATCCAGGATCTCCCAGCCCCCTTGGCGGCAGTAACCCCGTCCCCCAAACGTGCGAGTCTGCGTCTCCGCCCCGGCGTTAGCCGTGGCGCTGAGCATGGGCACCAGGAAGCGGAAGCGCTGCTCGACACGACCCCCGTCGGCCGTCAGGAAGAGCGTATCGGTGGCGGTGAACCACAGCGCCGCTTCCCAATCGACAATGCGGTCGTCGGTCTTGAGGCGGGCGCACTCGCCACGTAGCAGATCCAGCTTCTCCGATAGCGGCACGCTGTGCCAAGGGATCTGCTCCACACTGGCGTATTCCCCCTGCGGTGGCGCGACGTTGAGCGGTGACCAATCGATCACGCTCTGGCGTGCGCTCAGTGCTGCCCATTCGCGCGCCTGTGCGACAGCGCGGCGCAGACCGCTAAGGCTGAGATCGCTGGTGGCGGCATAACCCATGCCACCGCCATCATGGATGGTGAGCATCGCCCCGCTGTCCTCCACTGTCGCCACGGGCTGGACGACGTCTTGTCGGACGGCAAGATACTCCGAGCGCTCTCGAACATAGCGCAATGAGCAAAAATCCACCGGCGGCGCCGCCTGGCGAAAACGTTCTGCGAGACGTGCGTCCATGGTCCTCCTCCCGATGGTGAAGACTGAGGCGGATCATGCGTTCACGAGGCAAAGATCCGCGGTCAACCGTAACAGCAGGGGATGCGGCTTCGAGGCAGGCCTTGTCACATCTGGGTCCACTTCTGGACAGTCGTGACGCTTCGGGGACACCCTGCTGCATCGTGTCTTCTCTCTTCCAAGTCCTGTCCTCGCTGGTCTGCCAGCCCCTTCGGAGTGTTCGCGGTGCACGAGACCTTAGTGCCCCTGCTTAGGCGTCCTTCAGCAACGCCTCCAGCACCGCCTCGATCGGCGGTGACTCGTCGCAGTCCTTAAAGGCCGCCAATCGCTCGTAGATCTCGGCGGCGGCTTCATGGAAACCGCCGGGCAAGCCGGCGCCCTTGAAGGTGGCAGCGATTTCGTGCATCTCGCCGACGAAACGCCAGGCCTTGGCGGTGTTGGCGCAAACCCGACGCACAGTCTGCGTGGTAAAGGTATCGCCCCATTGCTGGGCGAGCTCCGCGCGTACGCCTTCCTTCTCGACGAGCCCCAGGATGGCCGTCAACAGCGCTGTCGTGCCTTTAGTATAGGCCGCATACCCCATCTTCAGCGCTGAGGCAGCGCCAATATGTTCGGAGATCACCGGCGCCTCAAGGGGGCTGCCGGCGAAGCAGGCCGCCACCTCTTCGGCCCGCGGCCCGGATAGATAGAGACGTGTCCGCGCTTCACGGGTCCAGGCGGGGCCACCGATGATGCCGCCATCGACATAGTGAGCGCCGGACTTCTCGACGATGCGCTGGATCGCCCGAGTGCGGTCGGGCGAAATGGCGTTGCACTCAACATACACGCCTGTGAAGCCCAGCTGGGCGACCTCATGAGCCACGTCCTCGGCAGCATGGGGCGGACAGACCGATAGGACGATCTCGCTCGCTTTGACCAATTCCGCGACTGTGCCAATATCTTCCAAATTGGCGCGGCGCGCCCGGGCATGGGTGCCGGGGGAGCGCCCGCTTGAAGCCCAGAACACGAGGTGTTGATTGCTGCGGGCAGCGGCGCCCACGGAGGCGCCCATGGCGCCCGGATGCAAGAGTCCAATACGTCGCATAGCCTGTTCTCCCCATCAAGTAGGTGGATCGCAGTGAACCAACGACTGGTCAGACAGCTTGTGCCAGCCTCCAGTGCCACGATTCACAGAGCGGGCAGCTCGCACACTCAGAAACGACCAGTCGTGGCCTATGTTGACATCGCGCTGCCCAAAAATCAAAGGTGAATTCACCGTCGGCGACGGGGAATCTACCTAGTGATAGCCAGCCTGTTTCCGTAAATCGGCCAATCTCCTTTTCCCGGAACTTCCTCGATTAGTTGAACGTCGCCCGGGCCGAAGATGTATGAGGTCCCCTCCGAGAGCCTGATCGTCGTCCGCCCCAGCAGCTCCACCTCCCAGCACCGGAAGGGAGCTTGGTGAAAATCCATGTCCAAACCGTAAGCGCCGATGGTCGTCCCTCCTCATCTGGTGTGAAGAGGCTTGCCCTGAAATTGCACTCGGCATATGATGCGTCTGCTTGGAATGGGTTTATGGTCCGCGGCCCCGAGTCCTTCGACCATGGCCTCCAAGCTGCGCAAGTGGTCACTACAGTTGCGGAAGGCGAAGATCCAGAGGAAGTACGGCGTGATCCGCCGGGCAAGACGGCGATGATGTTGGCCGGAATAAGGAGGGATCTTCCATGTTTAAGTGCACCAAGGTTGACCACATCGCCATCAATACTCATGACATGGAGGCCACGCTGCAGTTCTATTGCGGCCTGCTGGGAATGCAGTTAACCCGTACTGCCTTGACCCCAGACGGGCGAAGACATTACAACGTCGAGATCGGCGGCGGCACCGCGTTCGCGATCTTCGATGGGGCCAAGCCGTCCTCCGAGGGCACGCCGCAGAGCTTAAACCATCTGGCGCTAGTCGTGGCCACCCCAGCGGAATTCGATGAGGCCTACGAGCGGTTGCGCAACCACGGAGTCAAGGTCACCGACATTATCGAGCGTAGCTACGGCAAGACCTTCTACTTCCACGACCCTAATAGTATTCGGTTGCAAATCGAATTGCAGACGCGGGCATCGGAGCAGAACCCGTACAGTGACCCCAATCCGGTGCCGTTCGTGCGCACCTTGCTCGAGAAAGCCTCATCCTGAGATCACGGCGCGTTGGCGACCGCCACGGTCGACGAGGCATAAGGCTGCAGACGGCCTGCTGAGACGCAAGCGCAACCATGGATAGACGCGTGGTGGGCCAATGCGCCATGCTGCACTGGCCTTAGCGAGGCAGCTCCCGATCTTCCTCAGCACGCCATTTGGCCAGGTAGTCCAAGACGTCGGCCAGGGGTAATACGTCGGCGTACTTCTGGTGCATGTCAAAGAGGTTGATGGCGTGAGCCGCTTCGTGGCGGTCGAAGACGCATTCTTCCACCACGATCATGCGATAGCGATGGGTGCACCCATCCACGACGCTGGCGCGCACGCAGCCACTGGTGCTCTCGCCGCAGGTGAGGATGGTATCGACCCCGAGATAGTTCAAGTGCCCTACCAGCGGGGTGCCCCAGAAGGCACTGGGCGAGGATTTACGCAACACGACCTCGCCCGGTAGGGGGGCGACCTCGTCGATGATGTCCCACCGGCGACGGCGGCGGTCGCGGGCCTCGGGGCTCAGGTCAGCCGGTTGCGCTGGCTCCCGCCAGGCCGTCCAGCCCTCCAGCCCTTCATGATCCAGACCGGTCATGTGCACGATGGGGATTCTGGCATCTCTGGCGGCTTTCAGCAGCGTCTGGAGGGGCGGTATCGCCTGCCACGCCGCCAGTCCACAACTGCTGGGCCAGGTTTTGACGGCCTCCAGCAGCGGTTCCGGTTTGTCGCCAAAGACCCAGCGATACAAATCGATGAGCAGCAACGCCGGCCTCTTGCCAAAGCCGATGCGCCGGTGTGGGCGCATCGCCAGATGAGCGTGGTCCTGCTCGGTGAGAAAACGATCCCAGACGCGTTCAGGCATATTGCGCCTCCCTCGGAAAGGTGTTGCGTTGATCTCCGCCTCCAAGCCGGCACCATTTCCAGCATACTACGGCCGAAGCCCATATGTGGCCAAGCTGTTGCACAAGGCCAAGGCTGGGGCCGCCTCCACTGGGAAATGACTGCACGTCGCCCGCCAGAGTGCCTGGTTCTCAAGTAGAAGTAGAGCGTGCATAAGAGGCCGTGCACATGGGCATGCTCGAAGAGGTCCCGACTGGCCGTGATCATGGCCAGGGCGTACTCCCCAGATGCCAGCGCCCATGACTTGGTCACCGTGCCCTCATGGCGTTGCACAGCCGCCATCATGCGTTCGCGGACCGGGGCGAGGAGTTGACGGGCCTCCTCGGGGTCGCGATCTGCCAGCGGCTCCATCGAGCCCTCCGGGTCGGCAAACATGACTGTGACGTGTTTGCGCTCGCCTTCCAGAGCGGTCTTAGAGAGGAGGATCTTTTCTGCCAGATAAGCGGGCGTATAGGAGAGTGGGGCAGGTGTCGACTCCCCGTCGGGCGTACCGGCCTCGACGGCCCGTCGGTCCAAACCAGCACGTCACCATTCTCGTCCGCGGCCCGCCGTTGTACCCTGATGATCTCCCCCGCGAGGTTGTCGAGGGCGTCATCATCGAGCTGGAACTGCCGTTTGAGCGTGCGATAGGCCACGCGGCCGCGACGTTGCAGGATGGCCATGGCCTGATCCACAATGTCCTCGAAGGTCAGTGCCGACCTCCTTGCTGTGGCGCTGGCGCCCACGGATGGCAAGATCCTCGCGGAGGCAGCGTGACTCGGCGAGAGCAACACGAATATACCAGGACGATGGAAGAGTGGAACAACAAAATACTCGCCTCTGTAATGCAAGAAGCGGTTTGGCTTTCCGGTGGCAGGGACTTCCAACCCTAGGCACGTGTGGGAAATGCCGGTCAGCTGTGACAGTCGACCTGCACGGCAGCCGCCTCGACTCCCTCACATCCCTCTCGAACCTCGGTATGACCATTCTGGGCATCTCTGAGCAATCCTCAAATCCTTTGAGACTACATACCCACGGCTGCCGGACAGCGCGTGAATGGTTAGAGCTGTGCATCCACCACACGGTACCCCCGGCAAGCTTTTCTCGGGGCGTTCCGCCCTGTGCCTAGCTCGGTGGAGGTGGACCGCACTGGCACAGGCCTTGCGAATGGAAACAGGCTGGCGACGGTCGTCTCGGTGAGCAGGGAGACGGCAGTGCGACCAGCCGCCTGATCGTCGCGGCGACGTGCTGCCAATCGGTCCCTGATCTGGGCTGCGCCTCTTCGTGCTTAGCATGCAGTGAATTCGGCTGCTGAGCCGCCGCTTTTGCAATTTCGACCGGAGGTCTTCTCGTACGTACCGGCCTGCCATGCGCGCCCAGAGCGGCCAACAAAGTCGAGTTTCAACAGACTCGCAGCGTCAGAGGCACGAGAGACGCATTCTCGGACGCGTCTACATGACAGTTGGGAGGTCAATCGTGAGCGGCGATAAGATCCCCGAGGAACAGGTGCCATACGCCAACCGTGAAGCGGCCGCTACGGAGACCGAGCCATCGCCAGTTCCTCTCCCTTCCGACGACGAAAAGAGGGAGAGACCGCGGCATGAAGCCGGTCCGGCGGCGGTCGAGTCCCGCCTCGATGCGATCGAAAAGGGTCTGAGCACTCTTTGCGACCTATTCGAGCAGCGATGGCGTTACGACGAAGCCAAAGAGCGAGCGTTCGATGTCCTATACGCCAGGATGCGGCAGTTCGAAGGCGATTACCAAGCCTCTTTGAAGAAAAACCTCGTCTTGTCGCTCCTGCTCTTGCATGACCATATGGGCAACGTTGAGGCGGCGTTGGCTGAGCAGCCCGATGCTCAGCGGTACGTGACAGGCTTGCGCGAATCGCTCATCGACATCCTGTATGCCGAGGATGTCGAGCCCATGGGAAGGCTTGGCGACCTGTTTGATCGTCACAAGCAACAGGCGCTCAGTACGGTGCCAACGCACGATCCCGCCAAGGACAACACCGTCGAGCGGGTTGTACGGGAAGGGTTTGTCTCGGCGGGGAGAGTTCTCCGTCCGCAGTCGGTGGTCGTATACCGTTATCAAAGCGCCGTCAGCGAAGAGCAGTCCACGGAGGGGGGAGACTGAAATGGCAGTCGTGGGCATCGACCTCGGTACGACGTATTCGGCCGTCGCTACTTTGGATGAAATGAAGAAGCCACTCGTGCTCCTTAACACCGATGGCGGCAACTACACGCCCTCGGTGGTATTCTTCGAATCCGAAAAGAACATCGTTGTAGGTGAACACGCCAAGAACACCTCAGAGGTCTATCCCGAAAGAGTCGCGCAGTTTGTCAAAAACGACATGGGGTCCGATCGGACCTGGAAGTTTTTCGGCAAAGCCTACCGACCGGAAGAGATCTCGGCGATGATCTTGCAGAAGCTCAAGCAAGACGCCGAGGCGGTGTTGGAGAAACCGATCACCGGGGCGGTGATAACCGTACCCGCCATCTTTGGAGAGGCGCAGCGCAACGCCACCCGAGATGCCGCGAAGATCGCCGGACTCGAGGTGATCGCCATTCTGGAGGAGCCGGTGGCTGCCGCTCTCAACTATGGCTTGGCGCGGGCGGGCGGCATCAAGGAAACGCAGAACATCCTGGTCTACGATCTCGGCGGCGGCACCTTCGACGTCACCATTATGCGCGTCTCCGAGAACAGCGTCACCATGCTTTACACCGGCGGTGACCGCAGGCTCGGTGGCAAGCTCTGGGATGATGAGATCATGGGCTACGTAGCCACCCGCTTTGCCGAGCGCCACGGCGCTGACCCGCGAGACGGTCCGGATTCGCGGCAGAGCCTGCGCCTTGCCGCTGAGAACGCCAAAAGACAGTTGACTCAGAAAGAAAAGGCAGCCATCAAGTGTGACCATGCCGGCAACACCGAGCGGGTCGAGCTTACCCGAGAACAGTTCGATGAGCTCACCGCGCATCTTCTCAAACGAACCGAGACCGCGTGCGACCTGGCGGTCGCAGAGCTGGTCGAGAAGGGCGACCTCAGCGGATGGGATGACATTCATCAAGTGCTGCTCGTCGGTGGCTCTTCAAAAATGCCCCAGGTCACCAAGATGATGCAACGCCTCTCCGGTAGGGAACCGAAGTTGCACGAACCGGACTTGGCGGTAGCCAAGGGGGCGGCGCTGTTCTCCGAGATGGAGCTGCTGAGAGTGGCGCAATTGACGGGCGACGCCGCCAATCTCCAACGACATGGGATCGGCGCCCACGATGCCGCTCTGTTGCCGAAGACGAAGGTGACGCGGGTCTGCTCGTTCGCGCTCGGCAATAAGTGCTTGAAGTCCAGGAGCACCGACGAGTATGTGAACGAAGTGCTGATCCAGAAGAACACCACGCTGCCCGCGAAAGGAAAAGGCACCTTCTACACCATCCGACCTGACCAGCGTAGCGTAGAGATCATCGTCCTTGAAGGCGATGATCCCGATCCAGAGCGCTGCATAGAGTTGGGAAAAGGGGTCATCACGGGTATACCCTCCGGATTGCCGGACGAATCGCCCGTGGAGGTCACGTTCGAGCTGACCGATGAATCTGTCATCCGCGTCACGGCCATCGAGACGATGCACGACACCCGCTGTGACTTCGAGCTGAAGCGAAAGACGGGGCAGACGGCCATGGACATCCGGCAAGCGGCGGACGACCTGGCACGCAAGACGATCGAGTGATTTGGCGTAGGGAGGAGGACGGCTCATGTCGCAGTATGTGCAGGAATTTGTGGAGCTGCACAGGCTCCTAGAAAAGAAGCTCGGTGAGCTGAAGGAGACTTACAAGATCGAGACAGATGGTATCCCCAGCGCCTATGACATCCTCAACTCACAGAAAGTCGACGACATTCTGACAGCCCGCCGTAAAAGTCTTGCACGAATCCGCCCCGGAAGCGTCGACCCGACGGTCCTGCACGGCCGCTTTATCGTCGCCTACAATATCGTGAAGAACGAGCGCTTACAGTATGAGAACCCGGATCTTTGTGCTGTCGTGCAGACGGCGCTGGAGGTCGCGCGTAAGATCCTCCAAGACGGCCGCAAGGAAGCGGCGTACGCGGCATGGCACGCAACCCAGCAGCGGACAGAGGCTGACGCCGAGATCGACAGGCAGCTCAGAGACATCGAGGCAGCCAGAAAGAGGGAAGCGCGCGAGCGCAAGAAGCTGGAGAAGGAGTTGGCGGATGCCCGCCGCAGAGCTGAGGAAGAGGCCGAAGCAAGACGACAAGCTGAACGGGCAGCGGAAGCCAGCCGAGAGCTCCAGGATGAAGATGGCAAGGAGCCTGCGGAATCCCCGTCCTGGCTCAACCTTGGGCTTAACCTGCTTGAGCGCTTCATTCAGCGCCAGGCGGAAGCGCAGCGCGAAGAACCGCCGCTCGACGTGACCGGGTGGTGGCAAGGCAGTGACACCTTTCTCTACTACATGGAGCAGCGCGGCAATGCGGTCCGGCTACAGGCGGTGGATTCCGTGTATCGGAGCCCGGTGATCGTGGGTGAGGGCCAGCTTTTCGGACGCCGGATGAATTTCTCCGGTCGTTCGCTCCTCGATGGCTCGTGGGGGACGGCGTCCGCCGAGGTTTCCGCCGATGGGCGGTATATGACGGCGACGTTCACCAACCACCTTACCGGGATGTCCGGCATTGTCTACCTGCGGCGGTGATCGCGCCGCGGTGACGTGGCTACCATGGCGGTGCATGGCTGACCGCAGCCGCAGATCCAAGGGGCTGAGCGGAGGTGGGATCCCAGGTCCAACCTTCGTACAGCGCTCATTCTCCGTGGCCTTGTCATGTTTCCTCTTCTATGCTGGGGGTTTCGTACACAGCCTGACGACCGTCGACCCTTAGCCGAATGGGCGCGCAGGTTGTAAATCACTGCAGCAGAGGAAGATGATATCCAGCCCGGTGATGCCCTGGCCCCCTGGGCCGGCGACGGCGGTGAGCCCGGTGGGGCGCCTAATAGTCCAGGGCCATGAGCTGCTCGGAGTCACACGTCGCAACACGCATACGCCCGTCAGCGTAGCTGCCGATGGGAGGGCGTGAGTGACCACAGTGATGCACACCCCATCCCAGACGCAAACTTGACACACTCCTAGGACAGGAGTTATAAACCCTAACCATTCGTGGCACGAATTATGAGCGGCATGGTCCCCTGCAATGGGACATACCTCGGGCGCTGTACCCTGACGATCTGCTGTTGCCGGGCTGCTCTACGTCGTCGTGGTGCGCAGTACCTACGCACACGCGCGCATTGTTCCGGTAAACATCGACGAGGCCCGCAAGCTCCCGGCGGTGCGCTTAGTGCGGACCGGCGCCGAGGTGCCAACCGCCATCGCCATCGCCGACGCGGTCGGGGTGGGCATCGACACTCTGCCCATCACCGCTGAGAAGGTGCTGAACGCCCGCTGCGCGGCCGGGCGAGCGGCGTCAGGATAAATGGCTCAGCACTTGCCGCCGCCAGTCCTGAACTTCACAAGTCCAATGGTTGAAAAATAGGGGGAGGTGCACGATGGGACAGGTCATGGGCATGGGATCGACGCACTGGCCGGCGATGATTCAACCGGATGAGGCCAAGCCCTGGCCCTTCCTGCGTACCTTGGCGCATGATCCCAGGGTGCCAGCCGAACTGAAGGATCCGCGCAATTGGCCCGAGGGCGTGCGGCTCGAGTGGGGGAACGATGAGGGCGTCTCGGCCCACCGCGAACATCGCCGCCGGCTGGTGGACGCCTTTCGCAAGCTACGGGCCGAGATCGAGGCCTTCAATCCTGACTTCATCCTGATGTTCGGCGACGATCAGTATGAAAATTTCATCGAGGATATCATCCCGCCGTTTTGCGTCATGGCGTACGACGACCTCACTAGCTACCCCTTCAAGGGGGGACGTCGCGGCAATGCCAACGTCTGGGGCGAACCCGCCGACCATCCCATCAAGATTCCAAGCCGGCCGAGCATTGCCAAATGGCTAGCCAACCGCTACCTCGAAGAAGGCGTGGATATGGCTTACGCCTACAAGCCCTTACACTGGGAGGGCCTGGGCCATGCCTTCGTCAACATCCAGATGTACTTGGACTACGACCGCAAGGGCTTTGACTATCCCATCGTGCCGGTGCAGGTGAACTCGTACGGCAGCAAGATCATCCGCAACCGGCGGGCGATCAATGGCGCCGGGCAGGAGCCCGACCCCATTTCGCCGACTCCCAAACGGTGTTTCGAGGTAGGGCGGATCACCGCGCGCATTCTCAGAGACAGTCCCTGGCGCGTGGTGCTGTACGCCTCCGGTGGGTGGTCACACGGCTTTCTGGTGGAGAAGCATCACTGCCTGTGGCCGGACGTCGAGGCCGACCGAGTGCGAGCGCAGCAGATTCGCGAGGGCCGCGAGGCGGAGTGGCAAGACCTCACTGTCGCCGAAATCGAGGACGCGGGACAACAGGAACTGATGACCTGGATCTGCGTCGCTGGGGCAATGCATGAGCTCGGCCAGAAGGGCGAGGTCATCGACTACGTCGAGACCGCCGGTGTCTTCAACTCAGGTAAATGCCTGGCGGTTTGGCGGCCGTAGGCATCGACCGAACCGCTGAGATCGGCGGTCCTTGCCGACGGTGCCGCACTTGCCTGGTTGTGACCGACGCCCCTGCGCAAGCTCTTGAGCCTATACCGCCGTGAGGCGGCGTGGCGCTCTCTGTCTCTGGCGGTCATAGCCCCAGCAGTTCTGTCGTTGCGGTGCGGCGCTTTCTATATGTCCTCGCCGCCTGGGACCATGGGCACCAGGATAGGACCCCCTCTCCCTCCGGGAGAGGGCCGGGGTGAGGGAAGCCAAGCTTGTGAGAGGCGCGTCGAACAGCCCTCACTCTCACCCTCTCCCGCAGGGAAAGGGGACCAGTGCTACCTCCCACAGCTTGCCTGGGGCCTATGTTCCCCCCATCCCGACCTTCCCCCGCCAGGGGGGAAGGAGCATCACGCCCTATCTCAGCATGCCTTGGCGCTGAATGTGGCGCTTATGCCGTCTGGGAGGGGGTGGGGCGAGGGTCAGATAGGGCCAAGGACGGTTCTTGCCAGGCCGATCCTGCCATAGGCTCATTTGGAAGGCGCTCTCGTGCGCTTAGCGCGCCCCTTGGGCGACTTGGGAGAGCAGCCGCAGAGTGCGCTCGAGCGATGTCGCTCGGTCATCGCCTGCAGCTACCGGCGACACCAGAATTTCAGCCGCTCCCAGGGCGAACAATCCCGCGATGCCCTCGGTCACCCGCGCCTCATCGCCCCATAGGACGACGGCGTCGATCATCGCATCGCTCCAGGTCCCTTGCGAGACCTCCTCGAAGCCGGCGGCACGGAACATGTTCTGGTAAAAGGGCGCCCGCGCGAAGAAGCCGAACTGTTGGCGGACCGCCGCCCGTACCTCCTCAGCGCCATCATGGACGCACACCGGCGCATGGGCGAGCAGCGGCGGCACTGGGCGACCGGCACTCTCGGCGCCCCTTTGGAGAGCCGGGAGCGCGACATCGCGCAAGTACGCTCCAGGGCATACCCAGCTAATGGCCCCATCGGCCTCGGCGCCGCATAACTCGTAGGCTTTTGGCCCCAGGGCCGCGGCCATCACGGGGACGTCTACCGGCGAAGCGAGCCTGGTATGGGCTTGGTAATAGCGTCCGGCAAAGTCCACGGAGCCTTGCTGGAGCAAGGCTTTAACGATACGCAGGTATTCTCGCAGGTGTCCCAAGGGGGCGTGGAAGTTGACGCCGTAGGTCTGCTCCATGCCGGCGCGACCGCTGGTGCCCAGTCCCAGACGGAAGCGTCCCGGTGCCAGTTGCGCTAGCACCAACGCCTGCTGGGCAACGGCGATGGGGTGACGAGGGAAGGTTTGTGTGATGGCCGTGCCGAGCAGAATGTGCTGCGTGCGGAGGGCGGCGGCCACGAAGGCGCCAAGGGGATCGGCGCCACCGGCTCCGGCGCTGGTGAGCCACGCCGCAGGGATACCCCGTTGCTCGAGTTCAGCGATGCTGGTCAGCACTGCGGAACTATCGGGAGCCGATACAACCACCCCAAGTCGTTTCTGTGCCATCGCATTCCCTCCTATGGCTAGGCCTGCATGGTGCCTGTGATATCTCAGGTATGGTTCTGTCTCTCTTCCCCTGGCTCCTTGCCGACTAAAACCCACACCGGCCAGAAAGGAAACTGGCCCTCCCGCTTCATCCTCCTGGCCCCTATACACGCCGATATCCCACGCGCCCCCGCCCCGTGCTCGAAGCCTCTATGGAATTCAAACGCAATTGTGCCATAACGAGCTTCGAAGCGCACCCTTCGGAGCGCCCCGGCATGCCCAGCGTGCGGCTAGGATCACCCGCCGATGCACACGTCCGGCCCTGGGTGGTAAGGAAGGAAAAGACTTGACAGCAGTAGCTGGAAAGGCCATCCTCAACCACTCTTCGCCGCGGGTGCAGGGGCTGGAGCAACTCTCGCACCCGCGGTGGGGGGAAGCGATCTCCCGATGCGAGAGAGCGTCGGGCTGGAATGAGGTTCTTTCAGGCACGCCCCGACCCTGGTAGCTTCCTCCCGCTCCGAAAGCAGAGGCTCAGGGTAGGGCGCTTTGCCGCACGGACATGTCCTGCCGCTGGAGGAGTACCCATGGTGTTGAAGGATCGGATTTCCCTTGGCATGGTGTTACCGCATCGCTCCCCCGACCCGGTCGACATACGGGCGGTGCACGAGGTCGCACAGCGCGCTGAGGCCCTCGGCTTTCGCGATCTCTGGGTGACCGAAAACACCCTCGACCATGTCTTCTGCTTCGACCCCATGGTGATCCTGAGCTATGCCGCAGCGGTCACCACCACGATCCGGCTGGGTGTGGCCGTGGTCGTGCTTCCGATGCACGACCCTCGCCACGTCGCGCACCAGGTGGCGACATTGGACTACGTGAGCCACGGCCGCGCCATCCTCGGGGTCGGTCTGGGGCGAGATCACCATTACGCACAATTCCAGGTACCGCTGGAACGCCGCGTCCGGCGCTTCCGGGAAGGGGTGGAGCTCATCAAAGCCCTGTGGAGAGAGCCCAAGGTCAGCTACCACGGTCAGATCTTTCGGCTCGAGGGCGGCACCATGGCCCCCAAACCGCTGCAACAGCCCCACCCACCGATTTGGTTCGGTGGTGGCCACCCCGATGCTCTGCGCCGTGCCGCGACTATGGCCGATGGCTGGATGGGATCCGGGGGATCGAGCACAGCGAGCTTCTCGCGCAGCGTCCCCATTCTACGGCAAGCGTTGGAGAAGGCGGGACGCGACCCGTCGGCTTTCCCCATCTCGAAGCGGGTGTTCCTGTCCGTGCATGAGCGCCCCGAGATGGCTCGGGCCGAGGTGCTCCGCTGGTATACGGAGGTGTATCATAACCCCGAAGGAACCGATGCCTCAGGGGTCCATGGCTCGCCCGAGCAGGTGCGGGAGCAGTTGGAGGCACTGGTGGCCATGGGCGCCAATCATCTGCTGCTCAATCCTGTCTGTCGTCATGCTGAGCAGTTGGAAACTTTGGCTGCGGTAGTGGGGCTCTCCTAGCCCGAAGTGAAAGGGGAGTCGTGGGGACGGAACAGCATTGAGCCTCGCACCCTATCCCCTCGGCTTCTCTACCTGCAGCAGCGCGCTCTCTGCCGGTGTCAACCATAACGTCATCTCCATGGCCCGGTAGAGCTCGATGGCGGTGGACAGTTCGGCACTGGCTTCGTCGCGCCGCCCGATTGTGGTGTACAATTTTCCGAGACCGAAGTGACAGTGTGCCTGGAGGGGGCGCATCCCTAACTCCTGGGCTTGGGCCAGCGCCTGACGGTAGTGTTCGCTTGCCTGATCGCCCTCTGGGGGTTGACGCCGCGCCGCGATGTCACCGAGGAGGCACAGGGCATATGCCTCGTTGGCGCGTTCATGGTGCGCGTGCGCGAGCTTGAGCGTGTGCGTGGCTTGGGCATACGCTTCCTCCAGATGGCCGGCCTGCATCTGGGCTTCCCCGAAGCGGAGACAACACAGCGCCTGAAAGCCTGCCATACCCGGTGCTGTCGTCTGTTCTCGCACCTGGGTGAGCAACGCCACAGCGTCGGCAACGCGTCCACACAAAGTATACGCTGCCCCCAGGGCCGCAGCCATCCTCGGGGCAAAGAGGCGGAGGTCTGCTTCCTGGCAGATGCCCATGGCCCGTTCGAGCTGGGGGAGGGCCTTGTGTAGATCGCCGCGGCAGAGGGACAACAGCCCGACCCCATAGGAGGCCCACATGAGACTGCTGGGGTGCGTCACGGTCTCGGCGATCTGCAGTCCCTCTTGGCCGAGAGCGCTGCCCTCGGTGAACCTACCGAGTTCGGCATGACACGCGGCAAGGAAGGCTAGAGCTTGCACAGCGGGCAGGTTGACTTGCCCAAGACGCTCGCGACGCTGCGTACCGTGGAGAGAGCCTACGGTCTGCTTGAGGCAATCGATGGCCCGCAAGTAGTCACCTTGAGCCCAGTGGGCTGCGCCGAGATAGAGGTTGGCCAGGGCATGTACGACGGCGTCTCCGCCGGCTGTGGCGAGTCCAAGGGCACGTTGAGCGGCGGCGATGGACTGCTCATAGTCGCCGATGTTACGGAAGTAGACGGATAGAAAGCCGGAGATGTGTCCCAGCCGGCGCGGATCGTCTATGGACGCGGCGAGCGCCTCGGCCTCGTGCAACACCGCCAGGATACGACCGGAGTCGCCAGAGGGCAACAGCGCTGACCGCAAGCCGAGGCGCAGATCGATGCCCTGCTGCAGCGTATCACGCTGCTCTGGCAGATGCGACAGGGCATTGAGGGCCTGCTCGAAATACCCCACCGCCTCGTGGTAGGCCGACCGCGCCAAGGCCCTCTCTCCCGCCTGCCGGCAATATGCCAGAGCCTTGTCCCATACCTCCCCCCGCAGGGCGTGGTGCGCCAGGCGTTCGACCTGCTCGGCCACTCGATCACCGTCGAGCGCCTCAAACGCCTCGACGATGCGGGCGTGCAGCGCCCGCCGTCGCTCCTGCAGCAGCGTTTCGTAAGCCACCTGCTGGGTGAGGGCATGTTTGAAGGTATACTCGTGCTCGGGAAACAGACGCGTCTCGTAGAGGAATTCCGCGGCCTGCAGATGGGTGAGGCCCAGCCGCAGCGCTTCCTCCGGCACCTCGGCGATCGCCTGCAGGAGGGCCAGGGGCAGCTCGGTGCCGATGACGGCGGCGGTCTGCAGCAGCTGTTTCTCTTCCGGCGGCAGGCGGTCGATACGGGCGGCTAGTACCGCCTGCACCGTAGACGGCACCTGGATATTCGGAAGCGACCTAACCAGGCGATACGCGCCTGGGCTACCGACCAGCACCTGCGTTTCCACCAGGGTCCGGACGCTCTCCTCTAGGAAGAAAGGGTTGCCCTGGGTGCGCTCGATCAAGCGTTCTTTGAGCCCCCCCAGCCCGGCATCGTCCCCCAGAAGGTTTTGGAGCAAGACTTCGGCGCTGGCGGCTGGCAGCGGGTCGAGTCGGAGCTGGGTATAGTACGTTTTATTGCGCCAGCCATGCTGGTACTCGGGACGGTAGTTGACCAACAGGAGCAAGCGGGCGGCGGGCAGGCTCTCCACCAAGCTATCCAGGAACGCCTGCGTCTCGGCGTCGATCCAGTTGAGGTTCTCGAAGACCACCAGCACGGGCTGCACCTGACTTTCCCTCAGGAATAGGCGTTTGAGGGCATCCTGGGTGCGCTGGCGGCGTTGGGACGGATCGAGGGCCTGCCAGTGGGTATCCTCCGCCGGCACCTCCAGGAGGGCGAGAAAAGCCGGCAAGGTCGGCCCTAGGGCTGGATCCAGCGTGAGCAGGCGCCCGGTGAGCTTTTCGCGCATCCGTCGGGCGTCATCGCGGTCCTCCAGCCGAAAATAGGCCTTGAGCAGGTCGATGGCCGGCAGATACGGCGTGGCCTTGCCATATGACGTCGAGCGGCTCTCGAGGAGCAGCCAGCCCTCGGTGTGGGAGCCCTGGGTGAACTCGTGGAAGAGGCGGGTCTTGCCTACACCCGGCTCGCCGACGACCGCTACCACCTGTCCGTGCCCAGCCGCGGCCAGCTGCAAGGCCTGGTGTAGGACCGCGAGTTCTGCCTGCCGCCCCACGAAGGGGGTCAGCCCCCGCGCCGACAAGGCCTGCAAGCGCGTGCGGGCCAGGACGGCTCCCACGAGTTCGAAGACCTCCACGGGAGCGGGCAACCCCTTGACGGGCACTGGGCCCAAAGGGGTGACTTGGACCCAGCCCTCCGCTAGCCGCAGCGTGTCGGCCGTCAGACGAACGGTCCCGGGGGGCGCGAGCTGTTCCATGCGGGCGGCGAGATGCGTCGTCTGGCCAATGGCGGAGTAATCCATGTGGAGATCGTTGCCGATGGCGCGCACTACGACCTCCCCCGAGTTCAGCCCGACGCGGATCTGCACCTCGAGCCCGTGCTCGCGGCGCACCGCCTCGCTATAGTGGCGGATCGCCTCCTGCATGGCCAGGGCCGCATAGCAAGCCCGTACGGCATGATCCTCATGGGCGATCGGCGCCCCAAATAAGGCCATGATGCCGTCGCCCATGACTTGGTTCACGGTGCCTTCGTAGCGGTGCACGGCCGCCATCATGCGCTCCAACACCGGGTCGAGGAGCTGGCGTGCTTCCTCGGGGTCGCGGTCGGCCAGTAACTCCATCGAAGCCTTGAGGTCGGCAAACATGACCGTGACCTGCTTGCGTTCGCCTTCCAGGGCACTGCGGACGGTGAGGATTTTCTCGGCCAGATGCGGAGGCATGGAGGCAGGCAGGGCGCGCATGGGCTCTTTGCTGGGGGGTGGGGAGCCAGCAGCCATGCCTATCCAGACCAGCACTTCGCCGTCCTCGTCCACGGCGAGGCGCTGGGCTTTGATGATCTCCGCCTTCAGGTCTTCAAGGTAATCGTCGTCGAGCGCGAAGCGGCGCTTGAGGGCACGATAGGAGACACGCCCCTGGCGCTGCAAAAGGTCGAGCGCTTGGGCCAGGATGTCGTCAAACGTCATTTACGCCCCTGATGGCTGAGGACGGAATCGGCGGGTCGAGGAATTGCCCACTCGCTGGTGGTTGCGGCCAGTGTAGAGCGAGTGGGGCCATAAGTCAATGAATGCGTGCGAGAGCCAGCGCGGTTGAAGAGCGGCGTTGATCCGACTGGAAAAACCTTATGACCGACAGCACCGTGGCGTGAGTCGACGTCATGCGGACAACCGAGTACGGGACACGTTATGAAATCCGCATGACGCTTTAGACACCCCTCGGCATGCCCTTCTGCGAACCATTTCGCAAATCGACGAGGGCACGGATGTCCCCCGATTGACTACCTTGTATCCTGACTAAGCCAACGAGGTACGTATGGCAGATTTTCCATGCTATCAGGATGTGGTGTTGTTGCGCGATATCTCTGAAGCAGAGTTGCGTGCAGGCGATGTGGGCACAGTTGTCGAGCGTCACGACGTTCCCGGTCGAGAAACCGGATACAGCGTGGAGTTTTTCGATATGCTGGGCAATACGGTCGCCGTTGTCACACTGCCCGCAAGCGCCTTGCGCGCACCTACCCGTGTTGATCGCCCGGCAGTGCGTGTGCAATTGGCGCCGACGAGCGCCCGATAATTCATGCACACACGGGCTTCACAGAGTTCCTTCTCTCCTATTTCCCTCACCCCTATGCCACGTTCACGCTCGACCGCGTGGTGCACGTGGAGGCCATCTGATCCTTCTAGATCTGATCAACGCTCCGGTATCGATAACTGTGCTTGCGGCTTTCCTCGGGCCGGTGGATGTCCTGCTGTTTTTCAACAATTACCTCCCAGCAGCTTTCCGAGCTTGTCCGCTTCCCTTTTCTCCCAGGTGACATAACCTGAAGGTGCCTGCCAGAACTCCGCCCAGGCATCATTCAGCCACTTGCGGATCGGTTCCTGCATGCCGGGTTGAGCCAGCCGGTAACCCAGCGTTTGCACACCTTGAGCCGCTTTGTCAACGATCGTCCCCAATAAAGCCGATGGAAAATAGCGGCGATATGCCGCTATCCCACCAGCTTGGTGCTTCTTGATTCGTAGAGCTTCTGATCGCTCAGGCTCGTATATCTGATGAGAGGCTACGGGGAACATGAAGACCAAAAGACACTCGGCGACGACCAGCATACTATTGCCCCCAACAAGGTCATGGTCATCGCCTGGACTTCAGAATCATCGAGGGATCTACTGGTGGAGTCAGCCTTCGGATTGACAAGCCCACTTCATCTTATGAGGAAAGGATGGGATGCAGGCCAGCAAAACCACCACGCTCCTATGACAGACCTATCAAGGCATCTTTGGGTTTCAATGGAGCGGGAGAAAGCTCACTTGATTTTCCCATTCATCGGCCTCGCTCGCAGACCACATCATGATGAGACAGGGGATGATCGTCCCCACCGGATCGCTCTGTTTCACCATCAACAGGCCCAACATCTTCTGGTATGAACTCATCCGAGCGTACGCCGCACTTGGCATGGTGTTGACATCATGCGACATCACGATGAACCCATTGTCAGCCGCATATGCTAACACCTCCGCGTCCGGACGCTCGCCCATCCGAATGTCACGGGCCCGGACAAATTCCAGTGCCGGTTCGCGACGCAATACGCCGGTCACGATGTGCTCATTGAGATCATGATCCGCAAGGAATCGAGGCCGACTCATGGGTGCTTGGGAGCCTCTGCTGCCCGTAGTGCTCGCAGACGCTCAACGACGGGGCTCGACCGGGTCGCGCTCTTGGCACGCCATGCCTCCCATAGCTCGTCTTGCCGTTTGAGGTAGGCATGCACCTCATCCGTATGCGCAAGATAATAGGTGATTGCTCCGTATACTTCTTCCAGTCTAAGCGCGGGATATGGTTGTTGTAGAGTTTCGGGAGAATGACCTTGCTCGAATCCCGCCACGATCGAATTCAGCATCACCCGGCTATTACCAATGCGCATCACACCATGTTCATCGACTCGCACGTACCGTCTCTCTTCGTTCATCGCCACCTCTCTGCGCCTTCACCATCATGCTTTCCTCCATCACCAGGAGGAATCTCCTCAGAGCTCACGCACTAGTGTGTGTCTCTAACTTCCTGTATTAAATGAGAAGTATGGGCTATAGCAAGGGGGAAATTAATACGCGGTATGAGTCCACAGGTAGTAATGCCGCCATGGCAACGAGATCATAACGGGCATGAGGAGCGGATAACGTATCTCTCTTGCGATGTGATGCGTAAGGCGATTTAAACGCCGGTCAGCATCCCCCCAATGCTGCAGGGCGGCGACTGCCACGCTCTCCAGAAGGTCAAGCTCATCAAGTGCACGTCACAATCGCCGCACTCGTATGCCTTGATTCTTAGTGTCGCGCATCGAGGGGGGCGGACAGGAGATTTGCCAGCCGTGTGATGACGGCGTCGATACGGTTTCGACAGTGGGCGCCAGTGTATCAACGTTACGCTCCAGGTCACGAGGGATCAAACTGGCCAGACGTCTGGCGCGCGCCTGCGATTGGCGGATAGCACCTTCAAAATATTTGTTCACCCACGCACTCCTCCCCACATCTTCGCAACTGCCTCGCTACGTAATGCGTCAAGCCGAAGCACGAGTTGCTCCAATTCGCGTCTCACCTCATCAGGGACGTCGGGCGTCAGGAGTGCCCGCCCGATCCATATCCAGTGGTTAAGTGAGTCGGTTTCCTGCGCCCGCAAGAGAGCAGCTATCTGGATAGCCCTGAGGTCGGCCACCGGTCGGGTTGCCACATGAATGAGTAGCTCAGCGAGTTGTCGCCGCTTTGGGTTTGATGGCGTACTGTCACCGACGTTCAGCTGCAGCAACACGTCGTCCAACAAATCGCCAAACCAGTGCATTTGTTCGTAACGATTGGAATGTCTACCGCTGTCGCCCACGCGACCTCCTGATTGTCAGAAAATTCGGCACACCATCTTATCAGCGCTCGCAGCGATAAGATCTTCTCCTGCGGCAATATTCCCGTCGCACAGACGATAGAACCGCTGTTGTCCTGTAAGGAGTTGAACCTCTAGAAGTCGTAGCTCTGCCGGATCTCCAATACGCGATGGAGAGGGAAAATCCTTAGGCGGTTGGCAACGCGCCAGTGCCAGGGCATAAAGCCCGAGCTGGGAGCGAGAGCCATAGCTGCCCCTAGTACTACTTTGTTAAAATCGCCGTGAGTAGAGGTCAATGAACCGCTCCGTGGTCACCCACCACAGGACGGCCTGGTGCCGTAACCACCGGGCCACCTCCCGATGCACGGCCGGCAGGGTCCGGCGCCGGGACCTCGGCCGAGGGGGAAACCGGGTCGCGGGGGCGACCCGGCCTCATGTGGTGGCGCCGTTGCCGCAGCTCCAGCC
>Ga0209172_10001346_pt1 | contig 52985 bp, 51 predicted proteins | sample LarsenN4metaG_FD_184113 | JGI IMG/M metagenome (GOLD analysis project Ga0209172, IMG submission 184113) | Hot spring sediment bacterial and archeal communities from British Columbia, Canada, to study Microbial Dark Matter (Phase II) - Larsen... ...
TCCTTGAAAGCGTCGGCCACCAGATCCTGGGCGCAGACATCTTTGACGGACGGGACTTTGACACCAAAGCCGCCGATCCTCTCCTCGTCCTCCAACATCTGCTCGAGGCCCGTCGCTAAGCCGTCGATGGGAAACGGCATCGCCTCCAAGTCGCGCGGCGAGCGCCACGTGGCTCTCTCCCGTTCCTCCAGATCCGTACTGGTTGCGAGCAGGCGCCGGTGCAGCTGGCAGAGGTACTCGAAATTCTTCGGCATATCACGGCAGAACCAATAGGAGCGGATCAGCGCCTTGAGAAAGCTCTTGACCAGATCGGGACGCTCCTCGAGGATTCGTCCAGTAGCGGCGATGATGCGTTCGGGGCGTCCGTCGGGATATTGATCCTTGGGCGTGGCGAGAATGTTAAAACCCATTTTTTTGAGATCTTCCGCATCCGACGACGACAGCGGGGCGCACTCCACTTTGCCGCCCAGCAAGGCATCCAGATGGCGCTGCCGGGAAGGTCCGATCCTTATCCACTCCACATCTTTCTCTAAGTCCAAGCCCACTTTGCGGAGCTGAATCTGCAGCGCCCAGTGGCGAATGCTGTTCCAGTCGCTGATGCCGACCCGCTTGCCCTTTACGTCCTTGAGCGATTTGATGTGGGGCGGGCCGATAATGACGCCGGGTCTTTGGTTTCTCCAGCCGGCGATAATGTAGACGTCGGCGCCGCGGGCGCGCTGAAAAAAGATCGTGCGCGATTGGACGTCGAGAGCGATGTCGACCGATCTTTCCTTCATGCCCTGGGCGATGCCGAGCTTCTCCAGGCCAAAAGGGACCATGGGATCGCGCAGAATTTCGTAGCCGTGCGATCCGTCGGCGGTTTTGAGTCCCTCGTCGTACAAGAAATTCATCTCATGCGCCGCCATGATGGGGACGATGTGAAGCGTATGATAACAAGTCGGACCGATTCTGAGTTTTCCGTCTAGCATGATGCCTCCCCTCGAGAACTGCCATAGGATCATAAAGGAGACGGAGAAGGCAATAGGCGTGCTGCCCGCTTGCGAGTTAAGCCGGACGGCTCGCACCAAACGGTGAGCCGTGTCGCTTCTCGTTGGACGTGCCGTGAGATAGGGTTGTGGAGAGAATTTCTTTCAGCTCGCTTGGCGCGCTAACTTCGCTCGCAGAGTGCGCGCGGCATCGGCCGGGTCCGGCGCGCTGATGATGGCGCTGATCAGCGCGATGCCGCGGCTGCCGGTCTGCATGACTGCCGCGACGTGGTCGGATTTGAGGCCACCGATGGCATAAACCGGGACGCTTAATTGTGCGACGACTTGCCTCAGCCGGTCCACACCTTGCGGCGCGCCGAAGAGGGCTTTTGATGGGGTGAAAAAAACCGGACCGAACAGAATGAAATCGGCGCCGCTTTTTTCCGCCGCCCGCGCCTCTTCGAGGGAATGGGCGGAATAGCCGATCGATTTTTCGCTGCCGAGGAGCGCGCGCGCCGTTTCCAGCGAAAGAGAATCCTTACCAAGCTGAACGCCGGCGGCATCCACGGCCAAAGCAATATCAATACGATCGTTGATGAAAAGCTCCGCTTTGTAGGATTGGCAGAGCGCGGCAAGCTTTTCGGCCAATTCGAAGAGCTTTTTGCTGTCGAGGTCTTTTTCCCGCAATTGAACCGCCGTGACGCCGCCTCCGAGGGCGGCCTCGACGACGGCGCAGAGATCACGGCCTGCGGTCTGGTTTCGATCCGTGATCAGGTAGAGGTCGAAGCGTGGCGGCGGCACGGTCGCTTAATCGACAATACCCTCGAGCGGGCTCGATGCGGTGGCATAGAGCTTCTTGGCGATTCTCCCGGCGAGATAGGCTTTGCGCCCCGCTTCAACGGCCTGGCGCATCGCTTCAGCCATCAAGATAGGATTTTTCGCGCCGGCGATCGCCGTGTTCATCAGGACGCCGGCGCAGCCCATTTCCATTGCAATCGCCGCGTCGGAGGCGGTGCCGACGCCGGCATCGACGATGACCGGCACTCCGGCATGCTCTAAGATGATGCGAATATTGTAAGGATTTCGAATACCCAATCCGGAGCCGATGGGCGCGGCGAGCGGCATCACCGCGGCACAGCCGATATCTTCCAGTTTTTTCGCCGTGATCGGGTCGTCGGTGATGTAGGGCAAAACATCAAACCCTTCCTTGACGAGAACCTTGGCCGCTTCGAGGGTCGCCGGAACATCGGGAAAAAGCGTGCGGTCATCGCCGATCACTTCGAGTTTGACCAACTTGCCGACGCCGGCTTCGCGGGCGAGCCGGCAGGTGCGCACCGCCTCCTCGGCGCTGTAGCACCCGGCGGTGTTGGGCAGGATCGTAAAGCGTTTTGGATCGAGGTAATCGAGCAGATTCTCCTTGTGGGGGTCGGTGATGTTGACGCGGCGCACGGCGACGGTGACGATCTCCGCGCCGGAGACTTCGATGGCGCGTTTGGTTTCGGCGAAATCCTTATACTTGCCGGTGCCGACGATCAAACGCGAGTGATACTTGACGCCCGCCAGCTGGAAAAAATCTTCCATAATCTATCCCCCACCGACGAAGTGAACGATCTCAAGCACGTCGCCGTCGGCCAATATCGTCGCGGTGAAGGCCTCGCGCGGCACGATTTGTTTGTTGCGCTCGACGACCACCCGGCCGGGGCGAATTTGGAGCTCGTCCAGGAGCCCGCTCACGCTCGCGCCATCGGCAATCTCCCGCTCTTCACCGTTGATCTTGAGTCGCATAAAAAAACCGTACTCTTCAGACCACGCGCGGCGGCCAGGGAATACGGTTTCAAGTGTATCCCGCGGATCGGTTCCGCGGGAGTATAACTTTCACGCTTCCCTACTCCGGTGCTACCGGATCAGGTTCAAAGGGTTACCCGAGTCTCAGGCTCTCAGTCCGCCCTGGCGGACACCCCCAGCAATGAGAGAACGCTTAGCAAAGCGATGCGGCCAAGTCAAATTAGCCGTCGCGGGCATGAACACAGCGCGGCCATCGGTTCAGCCGCGCTCGGCAGCGTCCTCGCTCAAGGATAGAGCGATACTGGCGTAACCGACTACGTCGGGCATCGGTTCGGTATCGCCGGAGTGGCAGTGTTTAAGGAGCACAGCCCGTTTGACGCCAAGCGCCTCGGCGGCAAACAGCATGGCGGCGGTCGGGAGCACGCCGCACATAGTAATGTTTTTCTCGGCGACCACGTCGAGCAGCCCGGCTGGGTTGAGCGCGAGTACTTGATCGATGGCCAAGCGGTCGAGGATTTCGGTTTGGCGCGGCGGCAGATAATGACTCAAATCGCTGCTCGCCAGGATCAGGGTTTTTGGCGCGAGGCGCACCGCGGCGGCGACGGCAGATCCGATCTCGGCGCACTCCGCCAGAGAAAGATGCGCCAGTGCGATGGGCGCGATCTGGACATGGCCGAGCATCCGCTGCAAGAACGGCAGCTGAACCTCGAGGCTATGCTCGTAGGCGTGCGCGGCGGCGTCGCGCTCGAGCCATTTGACGCGTGCGGCGAAAAAATCGGTCAGTTCTGCGTCGACGGCAACCTCGCCGAGCGGCGTGCGCCAGCCCGTCCAGGGACTCAAGGCGGCGCGATAACCGCGCGCGCGATGGTTGACGCCGAGCAGGATCACCCGGCGGACGGCAGGGTCGAGCCGCGCGTAAAGGTGCGCCGCGCAGGCACCCGAATAAATGGGTCCGGCATGCGGCACGAGTCCGGCGATCATGGATGCGTCAGGATGGAGCTCGCCACGCGGGCCGAGCGGGCTTACGAGGAAGCAGGCGTCGAGCAGCGCGTTTAGTTCAGCCGCGCCGGCCGGATAAAAGGAACCCGCCACCGCGGCAGGCCGGATGGAGGCCATGGATTTTAACAGAAGCTCTAGGGACCGACGATTTCCACTTGCAGCGTACCGATGCCCTCAATCTCGCCCTCGACTTTATCGCCCGGATTCAAGAATACCGGCGGCGTGCGCGCAAAGCCGACGCCGGAAGGCGTCCCGGTGCTGATGATGTCGCCAGGCTCGAGGGTCATGCCGCCTGAAAGCGACTCGATGATCGTCGGGATGTCGAAAATCATGTCGCGCGTGTTGCCGTCCTGCATCACCTGTCCGTTGACGCGGCAGATCAAGCGCACCTGCTGCGGGTCGGCAAGGGCGCTCTTGTGCACGATCCAAGGGCCGAGCGGGCACAACGTGTCGAGGGACTTGCCCTTGAACCATTGCCCGTGGATGCGCTGCAGCTCGCGGGCGGTCATGTCCAGGCATACGGTATAACCGAAAACATAGTCGTAAGCCTTGTCTTTGGGAATATCGCGCCCTTTCTTGCCCATGATCACGGCGAGTTCGACCTCCCAATCGAGCTTATCGGTCACTTTATGCTTGATGACCTTGCCGTTTTGACCAATTACCGATGTTGCCGGCTTGGTAAAGAATACCGGGTAGTCGGGATACTTGATTTCCAGCTGGCGCGCCCGCGCTCCTTCATCGACATGCTCGCGGTAATTGATCCCGAGCATGACACAGTTTTTGCGGGGTCGGGGGATCGGCGCGATGATCTTCGCTTGACTCGATTTCACCAGGGCGCCCGCCGCGAGCAATTTTTTCTGCTCGTCGGGAGTTTTTCCAGTGACATATTTCTCCGCTTTGCGGGCCGCTTGCAGCGCCTTGGGACCGGCTTCGATGAATTCCTGCATGCCTGCTAAGAACGCCGGACTGCCGCCTCTAAGATAGCGACGGTTGACCTCGGCGAGATCGATGATCTGGTCCTGCGGCCCCATAAGGCCGAGGCGCTGTTGATTCTTGCGAACAAAAGTCACGAGTCGCATGATGCCTCCGATGTCTGAGATCCTTGTTGTTATATACGAATATCGAGCCGTTTACACCGGTTAGACAGGCGGTCATCGGTATGGGTCATTTTCGCTTCCGGGCGAGGCTGCAGGGAGAGCTACCGGAGGCATGGCACAATGTCAAGCAAAAAGCGGCTGCGGGCACGCGCTTCGGCGAAACGATTGCCTGGTGAAATCGGCGGTGGTAGCTTGAGCGCATGAGCAGCAGACGGGGGAGAAAGGATAACCGTGTGATCATGCGCGAAGGCGATCGCATCCTGATCAACAAGGGGATCGCAAAAAAGGTCATGATCATCGCGCGCACCGAAATCCCCCACTCAACCGAGCGGATCTTCGTGACAAAATCAGGCGGCAAATACACGATCGGTCTAAAGGTCTGGAAGTCCGACTATATCTGGAACGAAAAAAACCAGATGTGGATGCCCAAACATTAGAATGCCTCCTTCCCTATGCCGGTGAAGCGCGATTTATCCACTCTCATCGCCCAGTTGAAAAGCGGCAAGCTGCCGCGTCTGCTGCTGTTGTTTGGCGACGATCTCCAGGTACAAGAAACGACCGCGGCGCTGCTCGATCTGATCGTTCCCGAAGAGCAAAGAGATTTCAATTTCGAGCGTTTCGACGGCCGGAGCGCACCCTGGGATCAAATCGAGGCGTCGCTCATGACGCCGCCGTTTCTGCCCGGCAAAAAATTTCTCTGGATCGAGAATGCGCCGTATTTTTTTTCGCACGAGCAGCAAGGCGAACTGGGCGAGAAAATCCTCGAGCTGTGGCGCGACGGCAAGAAGGATGACGCCCTCAAGCTGCTGCTCGACCTGCTCGCCCTGGAGGGCTGGACCCAGGAGCAATGGGATCGGCTTGAGCCGACCTCAGCCAAACAGCTATTAGCCGCGCTCGACGCCGATGGCGAGGAGGCCCAGGAAGACGCCGAGGGGCTGCTCGCTTACGGCAAGAGCCGCGACATCGATTTCAGCAAGCGCAGAGCTTCTCAAGGGCACCGATTGTCTCGTTTGCTCGACGAGGGCGTACCCGAATGGGGTTTCTTGCTGCTCACCGCGGTGCAGGTCGATCGCCGCACACGGCTCTACAAGCGCTTCGAAGAGATCGGCGCGGCGGTCTGTCTCGGACTGGAGCGAGACCGCAGCGGCCGAATCAGCCGGGAGGAGTTGGTGGAGTTCGTCAGCCAACGTTTGCGCCAGAGCGGCAAGAGCATTGAAGCGATGGCGCGCGAGATGATCCTGGCTCGCGCCGGCGACGATCTGCGCGCTCTGCGGCAGGAGCTGGATAAGCTGATCCTTTACACCGGCGAGCGGCCGACGATACGCGCGGGCGATGTCGATGCGATTTTCGACGACCGCGGCGAAGGCTGGGTCTTCGATCTCACGCGCGCGGTGAGCGAGCGCAACGCCGTCGAGGCGCTAAGACAACTCACCCGGCTTTTGGCGCAGGGCGAGCATCCGCTCCGCCTGCTCGCGACCGTCGCGGCCGAGATGCGTCGCCTGTTGTCGGCGCGCCAGCTGCTCGATGGCGAATTGAAACGGAGTTGGCGACACAGCATGAGTTACAACCAGTTCCAACAGAGCGTCCTGGTCCAAAACCCGGCGCTGTTCACGCGCAGTCCCTACGGTGAATATTTGTGCCTGCAGCGCGCCGAGCAATTTTCGCTCGCCGATTTGAGGGCACACATGGAGGCGATCTTCGCCGCTGACCTGCGCCTGAAATCGAGCGGCAGCCGGCCTCGGCTGGTGTTGGAACAATTGCTCGTGGCCATGTGTCTGAGCGGGACGAAAAGCCGCGCGCAGAAACAGGCGAGAGTCGGGCCATGAAACACGCGGCGACGCCGATCGGAATTTTGGCGGCCATTCTGTTTTTGCCCACGGCGCAGGGCGAAATGGTCGTCCAGGCCTGTTTCAGTCCGCAAGTGCGGTGCTCGACGCAGATCCTGCGCGAGATCGAGCAGGCCAAGCGCGAATTGTTCGTTGCGGTCTATGCGTTTACCAACGACGAGTTGGCCCAGGCGCTGGTACAGGCCAAGAAGCGCGGCGTCAATGTTCAGGTGGTTATCGATCGCGAGTTCGACGCGAGCAACGAGCGCTCCAAAGGGAAATTTTTCGAAGCGCAAAAAATTCCGCTGCGGCGAATCTCCGGGCTGCGCGCGGCGGCGCCGGAAAAGGATGCCGGGCTGATGCACCAAAAATTCGCCGTCATCGATCGGCGGATTGTTTTTACCGGTTCGTATAACTGGACCCGCTCTGCGGATACTCTCAATGACGAGAATCTGCTGCTCTTTCGCGATGCCGGGCCTTTGGCCGAAGAGTACCGCAAGGCGTTTGTCCAGCTCTGGGAGCGCAAGTCTTGACTGGCCGAATCGTGGCTGTGCTCATCGCCTATGCGGCGGTATTTTCAGCCGGCTGGATCGGCCATGTACTCTATCAACGATGGAATCAGCCAGATCACGTGGCGCGCCTCGGCGAAGCAAACTTGCCTCCAGTCGATTTTTCAGGGCGCCAGAGCCACCCGGTCCGGTTTGTTCCCTGGCCTCAGCCCGGCAATGACGAAAGGGCAGCCGAGCTTCCAACTCTGATCGCCCGCGACGTGGATAAAATTCGCGCGCTCGCTGGCCAAAGAGCGCGCATTCGTGGCCGGGTGTTTCGCGTCGGCCACTCGGCAAAAAGTAATACTTACTTTCTCAACTTCGGTCCGTCGCGCGAGGCGCTGACCGCGGTGATCTTTGCAAGCAGCGTGGCGTCTTTCGAAGAAGCTCGCCTGGCTCCCAAGTCATTCGAAAATAAGGAGGTCGAGCTGACCGGGCAGATAAAGGATCATCCTCAGTACGGCTTGGAAGTAGTGCTCGAAGAGCCCAAACAGATAAGAGTTCTGCCCTGACTGACAGTCGGGTCGGAGGAGGTGTTTTATGGCTGAAGCGATCAATAAAAGATGTATGATCTGCGCCCGGCCCACCGATATATTGAAGGGAGGCATCTGCGAGCCCTGCCAGGAGCGGATTCGGCGCGAAGCGCTGGGCGAGCACGCGGGCATCGCCGAACGCGCCGAGCAAGAGCTTCTACGCCACGGGATCAGGCCGGCGAAGAAATGACCGGCGTTGTCTGAAGCCGAAAAATGCCGGTTATTTGGCGGTTTCGTGCCGAATCTCGAAAGCATTTCCATTGAGATTACCAGGATAGGACGCTAATGATCAGATTTTCCTCGGCGTCGGCCGCAATTCGGCCCGTCGATCGGTTTTTTTTGCCACATCAAGCTTGCGAAGAGCCGAGCGCTCGGCCATTTTTCTAGGCGGGCGTTTAAAAGTGTGGTATAAACGAGTTCTATTTCGGTTTTAGGCCGAATTGGACAACAAGCAACTGGGAGGTCGGTCACTCTGGGTGTGCGGAAATCTGTCGTAACCGGTGTAATTCTCGCCGTTTTTCACCTGGTATTCAAATTTCAAGAGGCCGCAGCATTTGATCCCGATGCGAATCTGACGGCCCGAGCGGCGCTCCTGATGGATGCCGCTACCGGCAGGATTATTTATCAAAAAGAAGCGGACCTGCGCCTGCCGCCAGCCAGCACCACCAAGGTCATGACCGCGATTCTGGCGCTCGAAAGCGGTCACAAGCTAAATGAATCGTTGACGGTGTCGAAAGACGCCACGCGCATGCCGGCGTCCAAGCTTTATTTGCGGCCCGGGCAGACGGTGTCAATCGAAGAACTGCTCTACGGCATCATGTTAGCGTCGGCCAACGATGCCAGCGTGGTGCTCGCCGAAGGCATTAGCGGTTCGGTAGAAAATTTCGCCGAGATGATGACGCGAAAAGCCCATGAAATCGGCGCGACCAATTCGAACTTCACCAACCCGCATGGCTTGACGGCGCCGGACCACTATTCAACCGTGCGCGATCTCGCGATTCTCTTCCGCTATGCCATGCGCAATCCGCTGTTTCGCGAGATCGTCCAGACCAAGTTCAGTTCGGTGAAGAGCACTGCGGTCGTGCGCAAGAAGGTCGTGCCACGGCGCATCTCGGTACGCAATCATAATCGTCTGTTGTGGGATTTTGACGGCGCATTGGGCGGCAAGACCGGCTACACCCTGGCGGCGCGGAAATGCTTCGTTGGGGCGGTGCAACGGAACGGCGTTACGCTCATCATCGCGATCCTTGGGGCGCGTGACCAGTGGGGCGACACCAAGCGGCTGCTGGCCTATGGTTTCGACCATTATGAAGATTTAAAAGCGGCCTCGCAGCAAAGCGCTAAGAGCTCGCGCGCCGAAGCTCTGAGCGGGCAGCGCAGCGAGCGGCTCTCCGCCGTGAGCAGCGTTTTGCCGCCGGAGTTCCGCGCTCCACCGGGGGACGGTTTTGTTTTGCAGGTCGGCTCGTTTCGGGAACGAGATCGCGCCGAAATCCTCGCCCAGCAGATGCGCGCCCATGGCTTCGATACTTTGGTCGAACCCGTGAGCGTGGGCCAAGGCGAATGGTCGTTTCGAGTCCGTATCGGGCCCTATGCCGATTTGAATGCGGCGCAGGCAGTTGCGCAAGACGTCCTTAGCAAAGCCGGCTATCGTCCGCTGATTCTTCCCTGGCAAGTAGGTCGTCAAGCCAGTTGAGGATACCACGGAGGGCTAAAGCTCGAGGATCATGCCGTCTTCGGCGATCGGTACGGCCAATTCTTGCCGGCGCGCGAGCATTTCCTCTCCGAGGTGCGTCAACACTAAACGGCGGCATTGCAGGCGCTGGAAGTCGGCCTGGAGCGCCTGATAGTTGACGTGCATGCCGGATTGCTCGCGGTAAAATGAGCACTCGCAAAGAAACAGATCGACGCCGCGCGCGTACTCAATAAAGCATTCGGTCCATAGAGAATCACCGGAAAAGAGCAATTGCTTTCCTCGGTAGCCGATCTTCAAGCCGAGCGAGATGAGCTGGCTCTGGTGCGGCACGCGGAAAGGAAACACCTCGAAGCCGGCGATCTGGGCGGGCTGCTCGGGATGCAAAATCTGAAACTCGAGCGGCAGCTCCGATTGAGCGCTCGTCCCGCCGTACATCAAGTCAAAAAGTTGGCGCACTCTCGATTCGGTGCCGGCCGGCCCGGCAATGAGCAAGGGCTCGCGGCGCTGCTGGCGGTAGAGATAATCGATGATGAAAAACGGCACGCCGCCAAAATGGTCGCCATGGAGATGGCTGATCAAGATGGCGTCAAGGCTTTGCGGCGAAAAACCTGCGCGTTTGAGGGCCAAGAGCGCGGTAGGACCGCAATCGAGCAAGACCAAGCGGTCTGCGGCATCGATCAGATAGCTGCTCTGTTGCCGTCCGCCACTGCCAAAGGCGTCGCCGCAGCCGAGGATGTGCAGTTTCATGGCGGAAGAATTTTTAATCGAACCGGCCGCTCTGGTCAATATCAGCGCCGCGATCGCCCCTGATGCCGGATACACGAGAGCGGGGCGAAGCGAAGTTGCTTTTTGCAGCACGTGCGAATAAAGTCCTCGCCGTGGTATTGTTCAAGCGCCCCTTTTTCACCTCGTTTACCACCAGTCTGTGGATTCGCTTTCTCCGCTTTAGCTTACAGTCGCACAAAAAGCTCGAGGACGACTTGGCCGCCATCGGCCTCACGCCGCCGCAATTCTACGTGCTCGCGACGATCGGGTACGCCGGCGGCCTCCCGTTTGGCGAGATCGGCGCCAAAATGATGGTTACGGTCAGTAACTTGACGGGCATCGTCGACCGGCTCGAAGAAAAAAAGCTGGTCGTGCGCCAGCGCGACAATCATGACCGGCGGGTGGTCCACGTCGTCCTTACCGACAAAGGCGCGAAGCTCTACAAAACGACCATTCCGGTGTTTGAAAAAAGCGTCGAAAAGATTTTTGCCGGTCTGCCCAAACCTGGTCAAAAAGAATTGGCCGCGCTCCTGCGCAGGCTCAATCAAGATTCTACGGTCAATTAATCCGGCTGCGCGGATTACCATTCGAAAATTTCAGCTTCCAGATCTTCCCGCCTGGTTAACCCGGTATTCCGGGCTGATTGACAGCAGAAATTGACGGGTTATAAATAGTTAACGTTTTAACATTCTCGCTCTCTTCCCTGTGAACAAGAACAGCAAAAACTCGGGTCTCGAGCGGGTCAGACGGTGGCTTTACGCCAAGGACCTCGAGGAGCGGAGCAGCGGCTGTGTGCTCTGTGGGTCGTGTTACGGCCATGGTCCGGCCAATCCTATGGAGGACCAGCCCGGCCCGAAGGAAAAGTGTCCGCCGTATGAGTTTTACCGCTTTCAAAGACACACGCCGAAATCGCGCTGGCTCATGGCCCAGCGCGTGTTTCACGGCCTCGATGCGATCACGCCGGAACTGAAAGAAGTGATCTACGCTTGCACAAATTGCCTGATGTGCCAGGAACTTTGCGGCGTACGCAACGACGGATACGGGCCCTGGGACATCACCGTGGCGATGCGCGAGGAGATCACCGAGAGGGAAGGACCGATGCCGGCTCATCGAGCGATTTACGAAGGGCTCAAACGGCATGACAATCCGTGGGCGCAGCCCCGCGCGGAGCGCGGCGCGTGGGCGGCCGGGTTGGCTTTGAAGAAGCTCTCCGACAGCCCCGCTTCAACGCTGTTGTTCGCCGGGTGCTCGGCGGACCGCGACAGCGGGCGAAACGGCGCCGCCGCACTGGCGCAGTTGATGCAGAGATCCGGCGAGCCGTTCGCCATCTTGGGGGAGGCGGAAAAATGCTGCGGGCTTTATGCCTTCGATCTCGGCTTTCGGCGTGAATACGAGCGGCTCAAAGGCGAAAATTTGGCGTTGGTGAAGAGCGCGGCAGTCAAAAGGGTCGTGGTCGCTTGCGGCAGTTGCTTGAGGAGCTGGCGCGAATACGGGAAAGAAGCCGGCGGTGATTTTGAAGTGGTCCATGGCCTCGAGTACGTCGAGCGGTTGGTGCAAGCGAAAAAATTGAGATTCACCACGCCGGTGCGCAAGAAAGTCGTCTACCACGATTCGTGTCATCTGGGGCGCGGCTGCGGTGTTTACAACGCGCCGAGAAATATTTTGCGCGCAATGCCGGGAGTGGAGCTGGTTGAAATGGCGCGCAACCGGCGCTGGGCGTGGTGCTGCGGCGGCGGCGGCGGTGTGCCCGAAGCGGACGCTGAACTGGCGCGCTGGAACGCGACCGAGCGGATGCGCGAGGCGGCGGCGAGCGGCGCTGAAATCGTGCTCACTTCGAGCGCGCTTTGCCAGCGCTCCTTTATCGATGCCGCGCCGGCGCCTCTGCCGATCCAGGATCTCCTGCAGTTCGCCCTGCAGGCGCTTTGACCATGATCAAAGAAGCGCATTTTACGCCGCAGCGCCTGATGCGGATGCTCGGGCTCAAGGCGGATTCGCTCGGCCCGCACGCGTTGATCCCCGGACCGAGGGAGCGCAGCGAACTCCTGCTCAATCTGCTGGACAAGCCGCAGAAGAGCTTCACATTCCTTGATTACGAGATGTACACCGGCACGCTCGACGGCAAGCGCGTGAGCGTCGGCAATGGCGGCCGCTACGCGCCGGACGCCGCAATCACGACGGAAATCCTTTGCGGCGCCGGCGCCGAAACGTTGATCCGCGTCGGCAGCTGCGGCTCCTTGCAGGAAAACGTCAAAATCGGCGATCTGGTGATCGTCACCGGTGCTTTGCGCGGCGAGGGCACGTCCCGCCACTACGTGGCGGAAAGCTTCTCAACCTTGGCCCATGACGAGATCACTGGCGCTCTCAAGCAAGCAGCGGAAGACTCGAACGCGCGCTATCATTTGGGCTGGATCTACACAACCGATGCGCTGTTTCAGGAGACACCGGAACTGATTCGGCAATTAAATGCGCAGCAGATTTTGAGCATCGACATGGTGACCTCGGCTTTTTTGACGATCGCTCAGGTGCGCGGCAAAAGGGCCGGCGCAGTGCTGGCGGTGTCGGATGAATGTTTGCATGGCCAATTTGGCTTTCGCGATCCGGCGTTTCTTGCCGCCGAACAGAAAACCATCGAAGTGGCGCGGCGTGCGCTGAACTATCTGTAAAACGTAGGCTGGTGCCGAGATGAGCCTGGAACCAAGCCCGCTCTTTGAGCCCGTCCGCTGGCAAGGCGCGGCTTTCGAGATTCTCGATGAAAGCCGTATTCCGGAAAGCCTTGAGTACATCCAAGTAAACGACGTGAGCCAGGCGCTCGAAGCGGTGCGCGAAATGAAGACGCGCGCCTACGGCCAGGTGTTGACGTTTCTTTACAGCGTGGCTCTGGTGGCGCAGCGCTACCCGGGGGACGATCCGGCAGCGCTGCGCCAACGGGTGGGAGAGCTGACCGAGCAATTTAGCGCAGCACGCCCCACCTTCGACTTTGGCGGCCTCGGAAGTTACGTTCAGGCGTTCTTCGACAATCTACCGGCGCACGGCCTCGTCGGCGAGGTCATCTCTCGCCAAGCGCGCGAGTTCGGGATGCAGATCACGCGCGGGCGAAGCGCCCGGGCCAAACGTGCCGCCGATCTGTTGCCCAACCCCGCACGTGTATTGACGCACTGCAACGTCAGCGGCGAGCTGGTCGCCGTGGCACGCTACTGCCGGGAGCTGGGCAAGGAATTTTCCGTGCTCGCCACCGAAACGCGGCCATACTTACAAGGAGCGCGGCTAACCGCTTGGGAATTGGCCCGCGCGGGGGTAAGAGTCGCGCTGATTCCGGACTGCGCCGTGGCCCAAGTAATGGCCCGTGGCGAAGTCAACGCCGTCATCGTCGGCGCCGACCGCTCGGCGCGCAACGGCGACATCATCAATAAAGTCGGCACCTATCCGATCGCGAAAATAGCCAAAGAATACGGCGTCCCTTTCCATGCCTTGGTGCAAGATCCGCGCACCCTCGAGCGCGGCGCCGATGTGCCGATCGAGGAGCGGCCGGCTGCAGAGCTGCTATGGTTTCAGGGCCGACCGCTAATCGAGGGCAATCATCCGAACCTCGCTGCGCGCTATCCGGCCTTCGATACGACGCCGGCCGCATTGATCACACATCTCATCGGTTTCGAGGCTGTTTACACACCGGAGACATTCGCTCGGAAGTATCTCGGACAGACAGGCGCGCCGAGCGCCAAAGCCGGCAAAGCAAGCTATTTGCTGCTCTATGGCGTGCCGCCACAGGACCGTTACGCGCTCTGGGCGAGGGCCCTGGAGACGGCGCGGGCGGAGAGTCTGCTGATCCCCGAGATGCGGCCAGAACTGTGGGGCGCCCGGCTGGCCGCGCGCGAGTTGCTCAAGGTTAATGCGCCGGTGACGTTGATATCCGACAACATGATGGGAACGCTGTTCGCGCGCGGTGAAATCGCCAAGCTCGGGTTTTTTTACCAGCGCTTGAGCGAAGACGGTCCGGTCGGCATCGCTGGCTCCCTCTTGGCGGTGCAGTTGGCGCGCTTGCACGGCGTGGGAGTGGAGTTTTCGAGCGGCGCCGAACGGATCGGCGCGCCGGAGGACCGTGATGTGACAACTTTCATGGGTCGGAGAATCTGCCCCGCGGGCGTTTCGATTCACCCGATTGAGCCGGAAACGGTGCCGTGGCGAATGCTGAGAGATTGATTAGCGGCATGGGCAAACTCGAAAACGATATGATTCGCTGGGGGAGGCTCCTGTTCGAGCGCCGTCTGATCAGCGGCTGGGGCGGGAACTTGAGCTGCCGTAGCGGCAAGAACTTTTTGATTACCGGCCAACACTCGCCTTTGCCTTTTCTCATGTCCGGCGATCTGGTGCGCCTCGACCCGCAGGGTAAGCCGGTGCGCAAAGAGCAGCGCGCATCGAGCGAAACGCCCATGCATATGGCGATTTATGCAGGCACCGACGCGCAGGCGATCATCCACGTTCACCCGCCCATGGTGCTGGCCTATTCGCTCGTGCGGCAAAGCTTTGTGCCGCTCAGTTTTGAAGAGAAATACACCCTTGGCGAGGTGCCGGTCATCGCGCAAGAGACGCCGACCGTCACCAGGCCAGAACAACTCGTCGAGGCGTTGCGTTATCATCCGGTGGCGATCATCAAAGGGCACGGCACGGTGGCGATCGGCAAGAATTTTCAAGAGGCGTTTCTGGTGACCGACCTGCTCGAAGAGGCGGTCCGCTGCCAGTTTTTCAAAGCCGCCGCCGAGGCGAGCGGAGAATCGACAAAAGCGAGCAGACAGGTAGCGCCATTTGGCGGTAAACCCCATGCACTCTTCTCCGAAGAGCACATGAGCGCACTGGTCGAAAGCGCCAACCGCGACCGGGAGTTTCGCGAATTCGGAGCGGCCGCGGGGCTGACGACTTCGCTGACGCTGCAGATGGAAGAAAACGATCGAGCGTGGACGGTGCGATTCGTGGAGGGGGAGATTACCGAAACCAGCCAAACCGATAACGGCGATTTTCTCATCAGCGGCCGGGCGGAGTGGTGGAACGCGGTATTTACCAACAAGATCGACCCGTTCATGGCCACCCAGCAGGGTAAGTTAAAGCTTAGACGAGGCGACCTGGCGCGGTTGTCGCGCTGGTACAAACCATTTCAGAGGGCATTTTCGCTATGGCAAACGATACCCATTCAGTAGGCGCATTTTATGCCGCCGAAGTGTTGGAGGCGACCGCGGCGCGGCAGCCGGAAAAAACCGCGCTCATCGCCAAAGAAGAAGAGCTGAGCTTTGCGGTGCTCAATCGCCGCGTGCACGCGCTCGGCGCGCACTTACAAAAGGAGGGCGTGCGCCAGGGCGACCGCGTCGGCGTGCTCCTGCCGAATTCGACGGCGATCCCGCTGAGCTATTTCGCCACGCAAAAGATCGGCGCGGTTACGGTGATTCTCGACGCGCGCCTGAAGGGGAAGGAGCTTGAGGGGGTCCTGATGGACGCCGATCTCAAGCTGCTGGTGGCGCACACTCAGCTGCTCGGCGAAGTCGAAGAGGTGTTCAAAACCATCGCGCCGGTGCCGCTCTGGGTGGTTGGCGGCGAAGGCGCGCGCGCCTTTGAAAATCGTTTTACCGCGCCGGCCGGCGCACTTTTCGCGCCGAAATTGAGCCCCGACGACGATGCTTTGATCCTTTACACCTCGGGTACCACCGGCGAAGCGAAGGGCGTGGTCTTAAGCTATCGCAATCTGGCGCAATATCCGATGGTGATGAGCGCGATGCGGGTGACCGACTCCACGACGATTCGCGGCTGCGTGCTGCCGATGTCGCACATCGTCGGTCCGGTGGTCTGCAACGAATTGGCGCAACGGGGTTACACTCTGGTCATTTTTGACCAGATCAATCCGGTGACCCTCCTGGAGGGGATTCAAAAATATCGCGTCAATGTGTTCGAGAGCGTGCCGATCGTGTTTCAATTGCTGCTCGGGGTAAAAAACCTGACAAGCTACGATACGAGCAGCATGAAGATCGCGGCGATGATGGGGACCAGCATTCCGTTGCCGTTGCTGCGGGCGTTTCAAGCGGCGCAGCCGCATATCAAGGTCATTCAAGGCTACGGGCTCACCGAAACTTCACCGATGATTACGCTGGTGGAGCCGGACAAAGCCGAAGCCAAGATGGGCAGCATCGGCCGGGCAGTGCCCGAAGTTGAAATAAAAATCGTCGATGAAAACGGCCGCGAAGTGCCCACGGGCGAGCCCGGCGAGATTATCACGCGCGGGCCGCACGTGATGAAGGGATATTTTCGTCGGCCCGACGCCACCGCGCTCAGGATCCGAAACGGCTGGCTCTATACCGGCGACGTCGGCAAGGTCGAAGCGGACGGCTACTATTATCACCTTGGCCGGCGCGACGACATGATCATTACCGGAGGCCTCAACGTCTATCCCGCAGAAGTCGAGAACATGATCTACAGTTATCCGGGAGTGCAGGAAACGATCGTGTTTGCCATCCCGGACGCCAAGCGCGGCCAGGTGATCGGAGCGGCTGTCGTGCCACGTCCCGGCGGGAGCATCGTCGAGAAGGATCTATTGGCATACTTGCGCAGCAATCTGGCCAATTTCAAAGTTCCCGATCGCCTGGTGGTGCGCGACTCACTGCCGCGCACCTCATCGGGCAAAACGATCCGCGATGCCGAGACATTGCTGGGAAGTTAGTGCGAAGTGGGAATCTGCAATTTAACCGCAAAGAACGCATAGAGCGCAAAGGGGAACAGGATTTTCAGGGTAACCCCGTTCTTGCCCCAGTCTTCGGCGGCCCAATCGACTCCTGATGCCACTGCGATGCGTCATTGATGCTTTCTTGGTTACAACCTCCCGGCGAGCTGCCTTCCCTCGAAACGAGCGTCCAGGTTTGGGCGGTGCGACTTGACGATCCCGGAATCGACGTCGAGCGCGGGCATGATTTATTATCTCTCGCGGAGCGCGAGCGCGCGGCGCGCTTCAAATTTGCCAAACACCGCCGGCGCTACGTGGCGGCGCACGCCGCGCTGCATGAAATCCTCGGCCGCTACCTACGGGCTCAGCCGAGACGATTGAGCTTCGAGGTGGGCGCGAACGGCAAACCCAAGCTCACCGGCGAAACGGGCATCGATTTCAATCTCTCCCACTCCGAGGAAATGGCGTTGATCGCGGTGGGCCGCGGACGCGAGCTCGGCGTCGACATCGAGCAGGTGCGCGAGAAATTCGAATTTGAGGAGGTCGCCGAGCGGTTTTTCAGCGCCAAAGAAGTTGCCGCGCTGCGCGCCTTGCCGCCGGCGCTGCAACGCCGGGCATTTTACAAATGCTGGACCAGCAAGGAAGCCTTTCTCAAGGCCAAAGGAACTGGGCTCTCGGGCGCGCTCGATGAAGTGGACATCTTACTCACCGACCACCGACACGTGCGGATCGCCGCCGCCGTGCCGGGCTGGCGGCTCTGCGAATTGGCATCTATCGTTGAATACGAATCGGCTCTCGTCTGCGCCGGCGCTCCGACAGGTATCCACTGTTATCAGTGGCAGCCGGGTTGAATCAGCTCAAATATCGGGGCGTCACAGCCAAAAAAGGGGCTTTAGCCGGCTGAAACAACGCGCGGAGCCCACGGATTTCTTTTTTCACGCCACGGCTACTTCATCTTGAACGACGGCGGGACGATTTCGTCGATGGTTTTGCCGGTCCAGTGCCATTTCGGCACGCTCTGCCAGACCTGCTCGCCCTTGGCTTGAACTTTTTCCAATAGTTCCTGTTCATCGAGGCGGAGATACTTGCCATTGTCCACAAGGGTTTCGCCGTCAACGATGACGGTGCGCACGTCGCGGCTGACCGCCGTTTCCACTAGCGAGCGGATCGGATCGCGCACCGCGCCGAAGGCGATATCGCGCAGATTGACGATCGTGATGTCGGCTTTGGCGCCTTTTTGAAGCCGGCCCAAATCATCGCGCCCGAGCATTCTGGCACCGCCCAACGTGACCGCGTTGAAAACATCGCGCGGATGGCCAGCGAGAAAGCTCTTCTCGGCGACGCGCGAGGCGAGCGCCGCGTAGCGCATGTCCGAGATGATGTCTTTCGGGAACGTGTCCGTGCCGATACCCATGGTGATGCCGGCCTGGCGATATCTATCGAACGACTCCATCAAGATGCCGAGCTTCAAATATTTGAGCGGACTATAAGCCACCGACGCGCCGGAATCGGCGATGATTTTCAAATCATCGCCGTAGGGATAAGCGAGCCAGCTATGGCCGCTCACGAAAATGCAGTGCGAGAGCGATACTTCAGGATCGAGAAAGCCGATCTTTTTCAACAGTTCGATGGGAGTGCAGCGCTCGCGCTGCATGACGGTGTGGAATTCAAACAAATTGATGGTCGCGTGGATCTGCACCCGAACGCCGAGATCCCGGGCGGCTTTTCTGGTGTCCCTGAGCAACGCGGGCGTGCAGGAGTCGACATGACCGGGATAGAGCAGCGCGCTCATACGGCCGTTGCACGAGCCGTTGAATTTCTTGGCAAACGCGGTCGCGGCCGCGAGGCCTTTGCTGCCGCGCTCTTCGTCCCAGTCATATTCCAAGCGCCCCTCGGCATCGTGAAAAAACGAAACGTTCTTGTAGCTCGGCCCGGCGGCGCAGCGGATGCCCACCTGATCGACCATGTCGACATAACGTTCCGGCTCGCCGCCGGCACCGCCGATGTCGAAGGTGGTCGTGACACCGCTCTTGAGCACGTGAATCAGGGAATAGCGCTGACCGATGTCAACATCCTTCAGGTGCGCGGCGTGCGCTCCCGTGCGCGTCGGCCCGCCGTGGGCGAGGTAATTCGAAGCGAAAAAATCGGTCTTGGTCGAGTCGTTGAGAATGTAATCGCTAGCGTTGATTCCAGAGTGAAAATGGGTGTCGATAAAACCCGGGGATACCAAGCCACCTTTGGCATCGATCCTTTTGTCGACCGGAAGACTATAGTCTTTGCCAACAAACTCGATGCGCCTCCCGTCATAAACAACCACGCCGTCTGTGATGATTTCATGTTCTTGGCCGTCGAAACCGACCACCCAACCGCCTTGGATAAGGGTCTTCATTGTACGGAACCTTTCAGTTTTTTAGATACAGGCCAGAGGCAGGACTAACAAAACCAAAAAATGAAGACAACCTGTCAGTGCATCGACTACTTCGAAGTGCTTTTTGTCAGTTTCACCGAGAAATCTTCGACACCCCTGCTCACACGGCAAACCGGAAGTGCGCGATGTCGCCATCCTTCATCACGTAGTCCTTGCCTTCCAGGCGCAGCTTGCCGGCTTCCTTGCATTTCGCCTCGCTGCCGTAGGCGATAAAGTCGTCGTAAGCGATCACTTCGGCGCGGATGAAGCCCCGCTCGATATCGCTGTGAATTTTACCGGCGGCGGTTCTGGCGACGGTGCCCTGGGTAATGGTCCAGGCGCGCACCTCGTCCTCGCCGGTGGTGAAAAAGCTGATCAGATCGAGCAGGGCGTAACAAGCGCGGATAAAGCGGTCGCGCGCCGGTTCCGCAATGCCGATCTCCGCGAGAAAGGCGGCCCGGTCCGCCTCTTCCAACTGGGCGATTTCCATCTCGACCTTTCCGGCCAAACCCAACCCTTGCAAGTCGCGTTGGGCGAGCGCGGTTTGGTACTCGTTATCGAGCGGTTTTCCCGCTTTGTCGTCGCTTTGGTTAAAGATCATCAACAACGGTTTGCGGCTCAAAAAGCCGAAGCCGGAGGCAAGGTTCTCTTCGTCGGCGTTAAATTTCAGCGTGCGCAGACTCTGTTCGTTCTCCAGCGCTTTGAGGCAACGCTCGAGCAAAGCCTCTTCCTGAGGTCGGGCCTTCTCCTTTTTCAAGCGGTTTCGGCGGTTTTCCACAACGGCGAGATCGGCGAGAATCATTTCCGTCAACAAATCGTTGAGTTCCTTCAGCGGGTCGACATCGACGCCGAAATCACGCAGCACAAGAGCGATGGCATCGACTTCGCGCATGTGCGTGATAATGGCTTGGTTCGACTTGAGACTCTCGTCGCCCTGGCTAGGGGGAAAGTCGGTGAAACGGATCTCGGCATAGGTGGTCTTCTTCGGCCGGAAGATCTGCGACAGCTTATCGATGCGCCGGTCGGGGACCTTGATGACCCCAAGATGGATTTCTTCCTTGCCGCCAAAACCGCCGGTTTGAGCCTGCAATCCGGTAAGCATGTTAAAGATCGTCGTCTTGCCGGCGCCCCGGTGGCCGATTAACCCGACTTTCATCGCCTTCAGTCCTCTTTCGCGATCAGGAGTTCAGAAGAGGCAATCTAGCAAGAAAGCGCGGCCGATGAAATCGAACGGAGCGGGGCAGGACGAGAGCCTCCGCAGGCGAGGCGATCCGACGTCCGTCGCATCAAGGCACACGGTGCGGTTTTGAAAGGTGAAGGCGAAACTGAGGAAGAGAAACCCCGCCCTCGAAGAGAGGGACTCGGGTTCAACATTCCCTTCTCATCCGGCCATGGGATCGGCGTGATGTTTCGTTCCGGCCCGCTCTAACGCCGCTTCCTTCCAGCGGCACAGGCCCGCGCGCATGTATTCCGGATCGTAACCGAGGGCTTCACAAAGCACCTCGAAAGCGAATAGATTGGAGCGGTCACGATCGAGGATCCATTCCTCGGCTTCCAAATGAAGCGAACGCTTGGGCCCTCTGCGGGCGGTCACGTGATCCTGATAACAGCTGACGGCATCGCGCAAGACGGCGAGCATGAGCACCCGCTCCGGATCCATCGGCAGCTGACGGGTTTGAGTGGAGTGGTATTGACTTTCGATCAGAACGTCGGGCTGAAATACCGCGAGCGCCCGGTCCTCCATCGGCAACCGGGGCGCACTGGCCGCTTGGGTCCAAAACGGCTGACGGTCGCGCTTCGCTTTAGAATTTAAGTATTTGCCTTTCTTTCTCCTCACAATTCACCCCCTGACTACTTTTAGACGCTCCAGGTGGGCTGAAGGTTCCCAGAATTCACCAACCGAAGCTCTGCCGCGGCAAAGCCAACCCGGCCCTTGGCGTACATGGGCCCCTGGAGGCGGCGATAAAAGCAGGCGGCCAGGGTTTGTCCGGTTGACGCTAGCCGGCGAGATGCTAAAGTAATTTGCCCATGCCGCTAGCGAGTATCGAAGAGGCGATCGAAGATTATCGTCGTGGCAAAATGGTCATCCTGATGGATGACAAGGACCGCGAGAATGAGGGTGATCTCTGCATGGCCGCCGAGAAGGTCACGCCGGCAGCGATCAACTTCATGGCGAAACACGGTCGTGGGCTGATTTGCCTCGCCCTTACCGAGGAACGCGTCAAGCAGCTGGGCTTGGCCATGATGGTCTCCGACAATACGTCGCCATTCGGGACGGCTTTCACGGTTTCGGTCGATGCTTCGGCCGGTATCACAACGGGAATCTCCGCTGCGGATCGTGCCAAGACCATCCTTGACGCCATCGCCGATGACGCCAAACCATCGGATCTGGTCTCTCCGGGCCATATATTCCCGCTCCGTGCGCGCAACGGCGGTGTTTTGGTGCGCGCCGGTCAGACCGAAGGTTCGGTGGACCTGGCGCGCCTGGCCGGTCTGAAGCCGGCCGGCGTGATCTGCGAGATCATGAAAGACGACGGCACCATGGCGCGCCAGCCTGATCTGATGCGCTTTGCGAAGAAGCACAAGCTCAAAGTCGTCACCAATGCCGATCTGATTCAGTATCGGTTGAACTATGATTCGCTGGTCTATCGCGCCGCCGCGGCGCCGCTGCCGACGCGCGTCGGCGGGGAGTTCCAAGCGATCGTTTACAATACCCACGTCGATGACAACGAGCATTTGGCGCTGATCAAAGGAGCTATCTCACCGAAGGAAGAAACGCTCGTGCGGGTGCACACGAAGTATGTGCCTGGCGATGTTTTCGGCTTCGAACTGCTCAACACGGGAGCGGTTATTCAGCGCTCGATGGAAATCATCGCCAGGGAAGGCAAAGGGGTGATTTTGTATTTGCAACCGAAACAAAAGGCACACCACCCGACGATGGTTGCCTACCCCAGAATGGACGAGAAACGGCAGAAGGAGCTTAACCGATCGTTCGTCTATCAGGCCGATTTCAAAGAGTACGGTATCGGCGCGCAGATTCTGCGCGATCTGGGTGTGCGCAGGATGCGCTTACTGACGAACAACAAGAAACACCTGGTCGGCCTGCGCGGCTACGGCTTGGAAGTAACCTCGTTGGTGCCGATTCCGCGTGAAAGCCCGGCCCAGGAGCTTGCCAAGCCGGCCAAACAGAAAGCCAAACGCGCTTGAGCCTATGGGAAGAATCGGATTTGCGAGTGTGCTGGCCCATGTCGAGCGCCGTGAGATTCGCAATTAAGCGAGGTTCTTATGCCCATTTTTGAGTACGTGTGCGAGCGCTGCGAGCACCGGTTTGAAACCCTCGTGCGATCAAGCAACGAAGAGGTCAACTGCCCCGACTGCGCGAGCAGCGCCGTAGCAAAACAGCTTTCGGTGTTCAGCTCGGTCGGGTCTACCAAAGAGTCTGCCGGGGCGGGCGGCGGCTGCGCCTGCACGCCAGCCACCTGCGGCTGCCATTAATTCAATTCGATAACGGAAAATTGCGGACCATCTTCGATCTAAAGTTTGCCGACGAAAGCTAACCGGAGCGATTTGCCGGCCTGGATGGCCAGTCTTCGCCTGGCTAGAACTCGCCGGGCGGCTCTAAATAACTCGGCAAGTCGGGACGGATTCGCTTGAGCGCTTCGCCGACATTGGCAAATACCCGCTCTTCGATCAACTGTCCATTGACCCAATAATCGAGCGACGGGGCGTCGACGAAGTTGATATCGACGTAGCGCTCGCCAATCGGTTGGCCGGTGATGATCACGCGGACGGAAAACCCCGCGTCAATGACCACGCCGCGGCAGCCGCGCGGGAGCGGCAGGCTATTTTTGATCCTGGCCAATTTTTCGCTCGGGTAGGTACCGACATCGAGGGAGTAATAGCCCCATTCACCGGGCGCGATATCGAGGCCTTTTAAGATTTTCTGATTGATATCAACGAGATTCTTGGCCGCCTCGTCTTGATTGTAGTTCTTCAGCAGCTCAAAAGCCCATTTCTCCACGATGCCCTTGACCGGCTCGGCAGTTTTTTCCCGCTCCTTGACCGGCCTGCGGTCGATCCACCACTTGGTTTCTTCGAACGGTTTATCGTCGGCCATGGCACCGGCCTGTCCGGGCTCTAGAATTTCGGTTCACGCTAAATCTTGAATTCTTCAAGCGTGCTTTTGGCAAACAGTGAAGCGACGTCGAGTTTTTTGCTGATCAGTCCCTGTTCGTAGGTATACTGAATCAGGGTTTCCAAAACGTAGCGGTTGGCTTCCAAGCCGTAGGCCCAAGGGTCGGGACCGAGTATTTCGCGCTCCCGTTCCATTTCATCGATGGACCATGCCAGCATATATTTGAGCGCGGAAAATTCGTACATCGCTTCTTGACAGAGGCGCTTGGATTCATCGAAGGCCTTGAACAAGCTTTGGGCGATCCACGGGTGCCGCTCGTAAACTTCTTCACGGATGACGATGGTGTGCATGATGGGGAAAATCTTCGTGCGGCGAAAATAATCTGCCTCAACTTCACGGAAATTGGGGATCAAGCGCTGTACCTTCGGGTGACGGCGTACGAACGGGGACGGCATGTGCGCGGAGATCATGGCGTCGATCTCGCCGCGTTCGAGCATGCCGGAAAGCGTCTTGTCTGCGGCAATCGCCTGGATGTCGATATTGGCCGGCAGTCGATGCTGGACTTTGTCCTGCCTTCCCGGGTGTTCTTCGCCGCCGGTGAACCATTTCATCGTTTCCGGTGCGACGCCGTACTCGTGCTGCAAGATGCCCCGCGCCCAGGTGGCCATCGTTATCTGGTATTCGGGCACGCCGACGCGTTTCCCCACCATATCGGCAGGTTTTTTGATCCCCGAATCGACATTGATGTAGATGCACGAGTGGCGAAAAGTCTTGGACGGAAAAACCGGAATTCCGATCAGCCGCGGCGCGCCTTTGTCGCGCGCCATCAGAAATGAGCCGGTGGACATTTCGGCGACGTCGAACTCGCCGTAGCGCAACATGCGCCAGAAGGTCTCTTCGACCCTGAGCGGCAGGTAGGTCAGATCGACGCCTTCAACTTCGACACGCCCATCCTGCAAAGCGCGGGTGCGATCATAATCCCAGCAAGCCAAGGTCAAGCCAATTTTGCCCATGCGCGCTACCTCTCGATTCGAAATCAGTGCTGGACACCGGCGAGAAACTCTTCGGCGCCAATAACAAACTGGGTTCGTTCACCCTGTAAAACCACGGCGGCTTCGCCGGATGCCAACGTGGTGCGGCGTTGAATTTTGTACGGCTTGCCCTTGAACGTCACCTGCGCTCCGGGCTTGAACGGCTCCAGCCGCACATGATCCTGCTGCGCATCGATCTTTTCCATCGACTGTTTTGTAGCATATCGCGGCGCGTGCTTAAACCACGGCTGGGCGCGCATGCAACAAGGCGAAACCAAATTGACATCGGCGACGAGCGCGATTAGAGTCGCGCCCGGTAGAGGTGAACGATGCGAATTGCAGTCATGGGGAGCGGCGCCGTCGGCGGCTATTTTGGCGCCAAACTCGCCGATGCCGGCCATGCCGTGGCGTTCGTCGCGCGCGGACGGCATCTCGCTGCTCTGCGCGAGCGCGGTCTAAAGATTGAAAGCCCAAGCGGTGATTTGCTCGTGCGCGACGCCCTGTTTGCGGCCGATCCCGGCAGGGTCGGGAACGTCGATCTAGTTCTTTTTTGCGTCAAATCCTACGACAGCGAAGCCGCCGCTCGAGCGATCGCGCCGATGGTGTCGGAAAACACGAACATCCTGTCGTTACAAAATGGCGTCGACAATCCGGAGATACTGGCGCGCCATTACGGGCGGGAGAGAGTTTTGCCGGGGGTCGTTTACCTTGGAGCGCAGCTCACCGCTCCCGGTCTGGTGACGCACTCGACCGGCGGCAAAATCGTCTTCGGCCGCTTGAACCCCGTGAGCGATGAGCCGCAAAAGCCGCTCGCCGAAACATTCATTGCGGCGGGCATTCCGTGCGAGGCGAGCGCTGAAATCGGCAAGGTTCAATGGACCAAGTTGCTCTGGAACGCGCCGTTTTGTGCGATCAGCTGTCTGACGAACTCCGATACCCTCGAAATCGTCGAATCGCCGTCGCTCAGGCAACTCGCCTTGGCGTGCATGAGTGAAGTGCAAGCCGCGGCGCGAACGGCGCAGATCGAGCTGCCGGATGAACTACGCGAGAGCACGCTTGCGTTCGCAAGAACACTGGGCCATTTCAAGCCATCCATGCGGCAGGATCTCGAGGCTCGCAAGCGGCTTGAATTTGAGGCGTTCAACGGAAGCGTCGTCCGGCGGCTTGCCGCAGCCAGACAAAATGCGCCGATCAATCGAACCTTCTACGAGATGCTGCAATTTCTCGACGAGCGCATTCGCAAGGAGAGGGACCGTTAAGTCGATGAAGGCGAACATCAAGCTCGCGCTCTGGATCGTTGTCCTGTTGATTTTGGCGCCGGCGGCGCGCGCGCAGACCGAGCGCAAAGATCCGGCCGCTGCGGGCCGGTACCTATTCGCGCTGGCCGGCGGCTGCGCCTGCCACACCGAGCCCAAGAAAGAAGCCAACGCCGGCGCGCGACCTTTTCCGATCCCGTTCGGCACCGTGTACAGCACCAACATTACCGCGGACAAAGAGACCGGCCTCGGCGCTTGGAGCGACCAGCAGATCCGCGACGCGATGATCAAAGGGGTGCGCCGCGATGGCAGCAAGATTTTGCCGGTGATGCCTTTCGAAAAGTACTCCGGCATGGCCGAGGAAGATCTGTCTGCGCTGATCGCCTACCTCAGGACGTTAAAACCGGTGCGAAAACCGACGCCCGAGCTGGAGAGCCGCTTGCCTTTCACTCGCGCGCTCGGTGCGCGTTTGTATCTTGCCTTCTTCGGACGATTCTCGAGCGCGCCGGCACAGGCGCCGAAGAGCGGCTTGGAACGCGGGCGCTACCTGGTGGAGCACGTGGCGATTTGCGGCGACTGCCATACACCGAGAAACTTCATCGGCGCGCCGAATCAAACCCTCTACATGGCCGGCATGAGCGAGAAAGATAGCGCCGTGGGCGAGCGGGTGCCGAATATTACGCCCGATCGCGAAACCGGTATCGGCAGCTGGAAACGGGAAGAAATCGCCGAACTGTTGATGACCGGCGTAAAGCCGGACCAGGACAACGTCCAGGGTCTGATGGCGGAAGTCGTTCAGGGCGTCGGTCACGGCTACAAAGACATGACCAAGGAAGATGCCTTGGCGATAGCCGATTATCTCAAATCGATTCCACCGATCAAAAACAAGGTGCCTTAGGAGAGCTAGTTTCTTCTGACTTGCTTCATGATCTCGGCGATGATCTGGTCGGCAGTGACGTTTTCGGCTTCGGCCTGGAAATTGAGAATGATGCGGTGGCGCAATGCGGCGACGATCACCTTTTCGATGTCCTCATAGCTCACGTGCACACGGCCTTCGACCAGGGCATTGCCTTTGGCGCCGAGGATCACCGCTTGGGCGCCGCGCGGACTGGCGCCGTAGCGGATAAATTGCCTGACCGAGCCATTGCCTGCGCCGCCCGGTTCGCCGCTCGTCTGGGTTGCGTGCACCAATCGCACCACGTAATCCTCGATCGGCGGCGCGATCATCACCTGACGGAGCAGCCGGTTCATTTCATTGACCAGCTTTCCGCCGTCATCGGGCAAAACTCTGAGGCATTCGGTGGGCTCGGCCCCCGTCGTACGCTTGAGAATGTCGCGCAACTGGTCCGGCGAAGGCGGCAGCACCAGCAGTTTGAAAAAAAATCGGTCGAGCTGCGCTTCCGGTAGCGGATAAGTTCCTTCCAGCTCGATCGGATTTTGCGTCGCCAACACCATGAACGGCGAATCCAGCATGTGCGATTCGCCGAACACGGTGACCTGTTTTTCTTCCATCGCTTCCAAAACCGCCGACTGTGTCTTCGGCGTGGCGCGGTTGATTTCGTCGGCGAGGACCACATGGGCGAAGATCGGTCCGGGCTTGAACTGGAATTCGCGCCGGCCGTTGGTTTCCGTAAGCACTTCGGTGCCGACGATGTCCGAGGGCATCAAGTCGGGCGTGAATTGAATTCGTTTAAAGCTCATCCCCAGCGCGTGACTCAAGGATTTGACCAGCAGGGTCTTGCCCAGGCCGGGAACGCCCTCGAGCAAAATATGGCCGCCGGCAAAAAATGCGATCAGCACCTTGCGGATGACCTCGTCGTGACCGACGATCACTTTTCGGATCTCGCTCTCGAGTCGTCCGAAGATTTCTTGAAATTGCTCCGGCTCCATCGCACTCCTTGATTAACTATCCATCGGGGTAAGTAAGCGCGCTTAGCGAATGATGCCGCGATATTCGACCGGCAGCTGTTGTTTTTCGGCCGGCGCGTTCGGCACATGAGGGGGAAGCGGGACATTGCTGACCGGAACCTGCGTGCGCGCTCGCCCGCCGGTTCCCGCTCTGGTGGATTTGCTTTCCCCTTTGGCATCCGCAACGATCTCCTCCGGCAACTGGACCGTGACGTAGCGGGCGCCCTTGAGTTCCTCTTTGCCCTCGCCGGCTCGGTAGAACCGTTCTTGAGGCGGCGTCATTTGGGGCGGCTCGTCGGCGCCTTGGGACTTGCCGCTTCCTTCCCTTGGACCAGCCCTGCTGGGATCGGTTTTTTCTTTGTCGGAGTTCTTTTCCGCCCGATTCGGGTCGGGCTGGTCGCCTTTGTCGGGCCCTTGCCGCTGCGCAGTTTGATCCTTCGCCGAACCCTGTCCCGGCTCGTTGGGATTTTGCTGCGACGGCTTGCCTTGCGGCATATCCTTGTTGGTTTGGGCGCTCATCTTTGTTTGGCCGTCGCCACCGCTGCCCTGGCTCTGGTTTGCGCCGCCTTTCCCTTCCTCAGGCAAGTTGCTCTGCAGGTTGCCGCCTCCTTGGGATTGGCTGTTTTGCTGTTCCTGACCGCCCGCCGAAAGCTGTTGCTCGGTTTGCTTCAGCTCGCCGGCGGCTCGGCTGAGCAGATCGCGCTCTTGCTGCTCATTCTGCGCTTTTTGCTGATCGGCAACCTTCTGGGCGGCTTGCTGCAGCGCGGACAATCTCTCCTTCTCGGGGAGGGCCGTATTTTCGAGTTTAGCCGCGAGACTGTTCAATTGCTCCGCCAGGGCTTTTAGCTCCGGGGCCTGAGCCATTTGTTCGGCTAATTCGCGTAATCGAGCCGGGCTCGGAGCTGTCAGGGCGCCCGCCGGCGGGAGAAGAAAATAAAGCAGCCATACCACAGCCAGCGCAGCGGCTGCGGACCCGTAGGTGGTATTCTTAATCGTGTACGGGAAATCGCGCTTGAGCTCGATCTGGCTGCTCAAGCGTTCCGTGTCCCGCTGCAAACGGGAGAGTAACGTTTGGGGACAATTCTTGCGGTCGATCGTCGTCAGTGTAAGAAAATGCTCTCTGGCTCCGGCGGCGCGCCGGTCGAGCATCCCCGCGCTCTCGGCCAATTCAGCCTTGCGCGACCTATAATAGAAAGCGATTGCCAGCGCGACGAGACCCAAGGCGGTTGCCGCCGCGACCAGTGCGGCAGTCGGACTCAGCCAAGATGATCGCACCAGCAGGAAAATCGTCCCGAGGAATGCCAATAGCCACGGGACGATTATCATGAGGGCATCCCACAGCGTGTGAGCGTTCAGGCGGGCGCTCAATCCGGAAACCAGATTCTCGGCCCGGGTGCGCTCTTCAGAGCGGAGCGATGACATCGAAACGGTAGTATAACACGCCGGCCCCGCGCCTTAAATCGCGTCTCACATCAACGCGGGGAAGCTTTCCGCGACTGATGCGAAGTTTGACGCACCGGCTGATAAATTTTTACCGCGCGGTTGTGGGCTTCGATGGTTTCGGAAAACAGGTGAGTGCCGTCATTTTTAGAGACAAAATAAAGATACGGCACGTCAGCGGGTTCCAGAGCCGCTTTGATAGATGCCACACTCGGATTGCAGATCGGGCCCGGGGGGAGGGCGGCGATTCGATAGGTGTTGTACGGGTTGGCTTCTTGTAAGTCCTTGCGTGTCAGATTGCCGTTAAAATCTTTGGCGCCGTAAATCACCGTCGGGTCGCTTTGGAGCGGCATCTGCTGTTTGAGCCGGTTGTGAAAAACCGCCGAAACCCAGGCGCGCTCTTCAGGCACGCCGGTTTCCTTTTCGATGATCGAGGCGAGGGTGAGGATTTCATGGGTCGAAAGGCGCATGCTCGGGGGGCGCTGCATTAGCAAGGGAAGGGACACTTTGCGAAACTGTTCAGCCATTATGGTAATGATCTCTTTTGCCGCGGTTCCCGGGGTAAAATGATAGGTGCTCGGAAACAGATACCCCTCCAAACCCTTGTCGTGAAGGCCGAGACTTGCGAGCAAACTGAGATTGGCCGCTTCTCTAAGAAAAATATCTTTATCCGCGATTTCCAGCTTGTCGAGCAGCATCGCGATTTCTTTGACGGTTAAACCCTCGGGAATGGTGACGCTGTAATACACCGCTTTGCCGTTGACCAATCGATCCAACACCTCGCGCGCCGTGACTCCTGTCTCGAAGCGATAAAGACCTTGATGAATGCGCTTTTCGGCGCCGTGCACGCGCGCCCAGAGTAAAAAAAACCATCGATTGGTGATGGCATTTTGTTGCCGCAGTTTACGCGCCACCGAGGCCAAAGAGTCCCCCGGCTCGACGCGCACCTCGACGGGATCGGGACCGATCGTCGGGACGGAATAGTTGATAGTATAGTAGAGCCATCCGGCCCCCAGCGCGACAGCGGCGGCAACGACGGCGAGACTGCGAATCAGAGTCGTCACGTTCGGTTGTTTGGAGCTGCTGGTGGCCCTAGAGGCAAAGCTGAGCGGATTAGTTCTCTGTCAAATTGACCTTGATCCAACCTTGGATTTGACGCAGGAACCCGGCAAAGGGATCTTCTCCCGGGGCTGCGGCGAAACAGGCTTTGCGTACGTAGTCGAGCGCGCCTGAATAGTATTCAAATTTATTGGCCAGCTCCTGAAACAAGAAATAGCCGGTACGGTAGAGGGATAGATCGAGCTCCGAGACCGTCCAATAGGAACGGCTTCCTTCCTGTAGATAATAGTCGAGCGAGCCTTTGCCCTCGACGTATTGGCGAAAAATGCCGCTCATGAACAGCGCATAATCACCGACGTATTTGCGCCGTGAGCGTTCGCGCAAAACTTCGCTCTCGTCGGTCAGCGCCGCAGGCAGCGGTTGGGCGAGCATTTCGACCACGCTGTCGACCTTGCGGCCGCCCCGGGCGCGGATTTTGTAGAGATTCTCCGCTCGAGCGAAATCGGTTAGGACATCGGCAACGTAGCTCGCAACCGTGGCATCATGGATGCCTAACTGCCAGAAGCTTTTGCGTACGGACTGGCGAAAAAAATCGCGCAGCTGGTCACCGGCCGGTTGGTTTTCCATAAGCCTGAACGTATGATACCAACTTTGCGGTTTTGTGAAAAGATGTGTCTGCGCGCCTGGGAAAAAGGGTCTTAAGTCCGTCCGCTTGCCGTTTGCCATTGGAGTCTGGCGAATTTCGCCTTTGGAGCTATAATGAGGCGCAATTTTGCAGTGGTGAACTCGTGCTGCGGGAGGGCGTATGGCCAGAGATTTAAAGGAAGATTTTTTCCGCCTGGACGGCGCTTGGGCGTCTTTCGAGCTGATGTCGATTCGGCGGCGCGACGATTATCTCAAACCGTTTCGGGTTCTGAGCTGCAAAATTGATGACCAGGTCGACCTCCAGGCCCAACCGCCGAGGGCACAGACTGAAGCCACCGTGTTGATCGAGATCTTCGGCGCGGAAGAATTAGTCGCGGCGAGGGGTCACGGTCCGGTTCATGCCGTCGATAACGCCATGCGCAAAATCCTGGAAAAGCATTACCCGCAACTCTCGGAGGTCCGTTTGGAGGAGTTCGATGTTCGTCTCATGCACGGCATCACTGTTGAAGACGACGAGCGCGGGGCCGGGGCGCTCGTACGCGTGCTGGCCATTTTCGCGGACGGCACCGAAAGATGGGGTACGGTCGGGGTCGCGGCGGACATTCTCCAAGCGAGCGTCGAGTGCATCATCGACGGCATGGAATGGAAGCTGCGTGGCGAACACAAGCACTAGCAGAGCTGTTTCGCTGAAGGCCGGCCGCCAAACGTGAGCATGGTTGGGCGCAGCACCGCCGGCAAAATTTTTTATTGCCGTGTTCGTCCGGTCCTACTCGTGATTGCGTTTACGGCACTCGCGCTTTCGGCTTGCCGAATCGAAGACCGCTTCATTTTTCACCCGAGCAGGGAAATCGTCCAAACACCGCTTGACGCCGGGTTGGCCTTTGACGACCTTTATTTCATCACGGCCGACGGCGTCACGCTCAACGGCTGGTATATTCCCCATTCGGCCGCTCGCGCGACGCTTGTCTGGTTTCACGGCAACGCGGGCAACATCAGTCATCGAGTCGAGAACATCAAACTGCTGCATAACAAGGTCAGCGTGAATATCTTCATCTTCGATTATCGGGGCTATGGCCGCAGCGCAGGGAGCGCCTCCGAGGAGGGCACCTACCAGGACGGTGTTGCCGCGCTCCAGCTGATGCAAAAACGGCTCGGTGTCGAGGCAAAAAACTTGATTCTCTTTGGACGATCCCTGGGCGCCGCGGTAGCGGCAGAGATGGCCGGCCGATTCGCTTGTCAGGGGTTGATCTTGGAGACTCCCTTCGCCTCGATCCGCGACATGGCGAAAACCGTCTTTCCTTTCCTACCGGTCGGGCTCTTTCTGCAAAGCAGATTCGATGTGGTGGAAAAAATCGGCAAAATCAGCGTGCCGCTGCTCGTGCTGCACGGCGACCGCGATGATGTGGTGCCCTACGAACAAGGCAAGAAAGTTTTTTCCGCGGCGCGCGCGCCGAAAGAATTCTATACGATCCCGGGGGCGTCGCATAACGACACGTACCGCGTCGGCGGAGACGCCTATTTTGAGCGTCTACGGACCTTTATCGACAAGGCGCTCAGGTCGTAGCTGACCGGGAGAAGATCGTCCGCCGTATTTATTTAGCCTAAAAACTGCTGGTGTGGATCCGCTGCTCGCTGGTAAGCGTTTCGGACATATTGAGAAATCATTCGTTGGGTGTTGAAGAAAGAACCATTGAGGGCGATCGCCGAGCGCATCACCCGAGCGAATCGGTCCGGCTCTTTATAGTAAAGCGGCAAAATCGCCGTTTCGAGTTTGTCGTACAACGAGGCAGCCTCGGCGTCGGAGTCGTTTTCCGCATCTCGGTCGCTGATCGACCAGCCGGTCACGCCTTCGATATGACCTTCAATCCACCAGCCGTCAAGCACGCTTAAGCTGGGCACGCCGTTGAGGGCGGCTTTCATGCCGCTCGTGCCGGATGCCTCTTGCGGTCTCAAGGGGGTATTCAGCCAGACATCGACTCCCGAGCAGAGCAGCTGGCCGAGCGCCATGTCGTAGTTTTCCAAGTACACCACGCGAACATCGCCGTTGAGCTTGGCGGCAGCCTCGAAGATTCGCCGGATGATCGCTTTGCCACCGTCATCTCGCGGGTGCGCCTTGCCAGCATAAATTAACTGCAAGGGCCCGACCTGACGCGCGATGCGTTTCAGCCGCTCCAAGTCTGTAAACAACAGGTCGCCACGCTTGTAGCCGGTGGCGCGCCGGGCGAATCCCAGAGTAAACACCTTCTCGTCGAGCTGCGAGCCGGTGAGCCAGCGCACCTGATGCAGCAGGTCTCTTTTGGCCTGCGCATGGGCTTGGCGTATCTCAGAGAGCGGAATGCCGATGGCGTAGCGCAGAAAACAATTGTCGCGGCGCCAGTCCGGGATGACACGATCGAAGAGCGCTGCCATCGGCGCCGACGTCCACGTGGCGGCATGGACGCCGTTCGTGATCGCATCGATGTTGTGGTTGGGAAACATGGCGCGCGAGACTTCGCCGTGACGCATCGATACGCCGTTGACGAAGCCGGAGAACTTGAGCGCGAGTTCGGTCATGTTGAGCGAATCGTTCAGGACCCGGAGCTGCTTGAGAACATCGGCGCGCCGTTCGCCCAGCACGCGCCAGACCAGTTCGGAACTAAAACGATCGTGGCCCGCCGGGACAGGCGTATGAGTGGTAAACGTGCATTGGCGGCGCACCGCTTCGATCTCACCGTCCGATAGACGATATTGCGATTGTTGGCGGTCGCGCTCCTCCATGAGCGCGAGCGTAGCGAGCGCCGAATGCCCCTCGTTCATGTGAAACATGTGAATGTCACCGTAGCCAAGGGCGCGCAGCATGCTGACGCCGCCAAGCCCTAAGATCGCTTCCTGGCACAGACGATAGCGCTCGTCGCCGCCATAAAGAAAATCGGTGAAACTGCGGTCTGCCGCGTCGTTTTCTTCCAGATCGGTATCCAAAAAGATCAGCGGAACGGTGTGTCCGGTGATGCCGACGAAGCGGTACTGCCAAGCGCTGATCCGCACCTCGCGTCCTTCGAGCAGCAGCGAAACTTTGGGCCCAAGCCGCGTCAGATGATTTTCCGGCGACCACTTCGATGGACTTTCCAGTTGATTGCCGCGCGAATCGAGGCGCTGGTCGAAATACCCTTTGCGGTGCAGCAAGGAGATCGCAACCATCGAGATCTCCAAATCAGCGGCCGAACGCAACATGTCACCGGCGAGCACGCCCAGACCGCCGCTATAGGTGGGAATAGCGGAATCAGCGGCCACGTCCATAGAAAAATAGGCGACGGGACCCGTTTTAGGTATCACGGTGCTCATAAAGAATCATAGCGTCGATCAAAAAGGATTTTCAGGTGATATTTGGCGGTTTGGCAATCCTGATAAGAGCTGTTGAATCGAGCCCAAGTCAAGAACATAGTAGCATGGCGAGCGGAATGCATCAATTCTCCGCGTTCTTAGGCAATGGCATGCAAGTGGAATGCCGCTATCGATCCGGCGGATATGTGCCGAAGGCATTTAAGCTACGGCAATTGCTATGGCGCAGGCCGCAATTTCGGCTTTTTATTCCTGTTGAAAACTGCCCGCGGGGCGCCCAGCGGGTCATCAGGGTATCTGAAAGGCGTGCTGCAGCTCGTGCCAAGAACGATGCGCCGCTAAGGTGCGCAATACCGCGACAGTGGGCGGCATTATGGGAAAAGCGCCGGACTGCGCGCGCGCCAAGGCATCGGCGGCGGAGATCCACAGGCTTTCTGAAACTTCCTCCGAGCTTTCTAGCGGAGTCTGGTCAGTCGGTAGTGCGGCAAGGTAGAAGTGAGTATCGAAACGGCGCGGATAGTGTTCCGGCGTGATGCGGTGAAAAAAATAGATGAGCCGGGTCAGATCGCAGCAAAGGTTTTCTTTGCTTAGCAGACTGACCAGATCGATCGCACCTTGTTGCAGAAGCGCCCGCTGGCGCGCAAGGCGTTCGGCGGTACCGTCCGTCAAAGCGGCGTCTTCGCTATCGCTCTGAGGAATGAAAAAGTGCACGCCGGCTTCTTCGTACAATTCCCTGATCGCGGCCACCCAGTGACCCATGCACAGCTCGGGATCGAGCTCGCCGCCGATGTGCGTTGCGCCTCTGCCGGGTGTAAGCCCGCGCGTTAAAGCCAGCATTGCAGGCGTGTAATCGGATCTTTCGACGCGCCCGCCCGGAAAAACGAAAACGCCGGCGTAAACATCGATTTTATCCGGACGGCGATTCATAAAAACTTCGAACCCACCGGTCCGGTCGGGTCGAACCAGCACGACGGTAGAAGCAGGAAAGGGAATCGCTGGGGCAGCCACTTCCAGTTGCCTCAATGAAATTTTACCGGCCGGCACCGAGCTCGCGGTAGCTGCGCGGCGACGGCTTACCGATATGGATATGTGCCCCGGTGGCGGCACCGGGGGCCGCGCTTCGAAAGGCTATAAATGGTATTCCGGATCGGCGCAAATAGCCCAGCAAGGTTTGTCCTTCTCGACTGTCCGGGTGGAGCGCCACGTCCATCGCGTTTCGATGGTCGAAGCGTAAACGATCATGCGTCGCGGTCTGGCCAAGGGCGCTGATCGGCAAAGCGCGGCCAAACGTTTGAGCAAAAAAGCTTTCGATTTTCCCGGCATCGCCCAAGGACCAGGCCGCACCGCCGTTGAAGCGAAGCAGCGTGGTAGATTCGCTGTAAGCGCCCGTCGCCAGATTGGGCAGCCGGAGCAATTCGTCGCGCATGCCGTACTCGGTGAGCGCAATCTCGGTCTCATGGAGCCAGCGCTTGTCCTGGTCGACGCGCAGCATGGCTTGAGCGAGGTCATGCTCGGCTTGCAGCACTTCGCTGCGCGAAATCAGTCCCATGTAGTATTGCTCGCGCCGCTGTTCGTAAATTTCGGCGATCCGCGCCCGGTCGGCTTCATGCAAAGCGAGCAGCTTTTCCGCTCCCGCTCGGGTTTCTTTGATCTTCTCGATGACCTCGGCGCGCATTCGGCCAAGATCGATATTGCTTGAAACGGTGCGATGGCCGCGCGAAGGCTTTGGCCGTTCCTGCGCCACAGCGGTGTGGCTGAACAACAGTAACAGCGCCACCGACGCGATGATCCGTTTCATCAGGGCTTGCTTCATAGCGCGTTCCTAGCCTCGTGTCGGCCTGGCGCAGTCTAGGAATTAAGCCAAACCAGGTCAAGGCTGGTGGGCTGGTTATTTCGGGCTGGCCAAGGGCGCAGTTTTGACTCCGGTTGACGGTCAATGTTGTAACCAAGTTCCTGACTGAGCAACTGCCATACCGATCCCGTCAGGAGGAAAAATTCTCGGCCCAGGCATGAATTACAGGAAACGCACGATGAGCCGACCGGCGAAATTGCCGAATTTCGAGACGCGCGGAAGCGGCCGGGCGCACAAGCCCGCCGATAGGGTCTAGCGTAGGGCTCGTGCCGACGGCCGACCAATATGGATATGCGGTCCAGTGGCGCTGCCGGGAACGGCTTGTCTAAAGGCCAAAAACGGGATGCCCGACTGGCGTAAGAACTCGATGAGGGTTCGGCCTTCGATGCTGTCCGGATGAAGTCCGACGTCCATCGAGTCGCGGTGATCGAATCCGAGGCGGCGATGGGTTTGCGATTGCCCCATGGCGGTGACCGGCAGACTGCGCCCGAACTTGCCGGTGAAGTATCGTTCAATTCGCGGCGCATCCTTGAGGGTCCATTGACCCGCGCCGTTGAAGCGAGTGAGTTCGGCGGTCTCGGCAAAGCCTCCGCGCGGCAGGACGGGAAGCCGCAGGACTTTCTCGCCGAGAACCGCTTCAGTGATCGCGATGTCAGCCTCGGTTACGGAGTGACGCAGTTCATGAAGGCGCCGGAGCGCTGCGATGAACGACTGTTCGGCTTCGGCAACCCGCTCCCGACCGACCTCTCCGGCTGCATAGGCCTTGCGCAGCGCGATTACCTCGATTCTAAGCGCCGATTGTGTTTTTTCAGAAACCTGCAAAAGACGCCGCTCTTCGGCCAGTGTTTTCCTCAGTTCTTCGAGTGAAATCGGCGCATTGATTTCGTCAAGCGAGGAACGAACCGCAGGCGCCGGCGTCCCAATCATGGCGAAATAGGCGACCGTTAACAATGGTGGCAGCGCTGCGGCCAATAAGAGCAGAGGATTTTTTAGCGCCCAGGCGACCATAAACCTGAAAGTCTAGGGGCTCAGGTAGGGCCGGTCAAGCGCAATTAAAAAACTGGAGTGATGGAATAATGGAGTAATGGGTTCACCAAACCAACACCTCCAGCACTCCAGTATTCCAGCACTCCAGTCTTTTAGACCGACGCCAGCAGGCCGCGCTCAATCAAACCCTGCGCGAGTTTGACCTTGTAGACATTGTCTTTCAGCGGTTTGGCGCCCTCGAGCGCGATCTCGCCGGCTTGTTCCGCCGTGGTTTCGTCCAGGCGTTTACCGCGCAGGAAGGCTTCTGCTTTGACCGCGCGCCAGGGAATCGGCGCGACTCCGCCCAAAACCAGGCGCGCCTCGCGCACGAGACCTGCGGCGCTTTCAACCACGGTATCGACGGCGACGATAGCGTGATCCCACGCCAAGCGCTCGCGCACTTTGTAGTGGAAACCTTTGCTGCCGGATTTCGGCAGCGGCACGAATATTTCCGTGACGATCTCGGCCGGCTGCAAAATGTTCTCGCGCCGATAGTCAATCGACGGCAGAACAAAGAACTTTTCCAGCGGCAGGGTTTTTTCCCCCGCGGGACCGGTAATCTTTACCTGTGCGCCAAGCGCAACTAAGGCCGGGGCCGTATCGGAGGGGTGGACAATATAGCTCGGCCCGCCGCCTAGAATCGCATGAAAGCGGCCGTCGCCCGTGACGGTGTAACAAAGTTGCCCGCCTTTGCGCAGACAGGTGAAGTTCGAGGATCGAAAATACCAGCAGAACGGCCGCTGGCAGAGATTGCCCGCGATCGTGCCGGCATTACGGATCTGGGGCGAAGCGGCGTCGCCCGCAGCAGCGGAGAGAATCAGCAATTTTTCACGAATCGCCGGATGATCTTCGATATCGGCTAGCTTGGCCAATGCGCCGATGCGAAAACCGCCGCGTTCTTCTTTGATGTAGTCCAGACCCGGAATGGATTTTAAATTGATCAGGTATTCGGGTTCGACCACATGGTCTTTCATCAGCTGAAGGTATTCGCTGCCGCCGCCGACGACGGCGGCGACTTTCTTCTGCTGATGAAATTTCTGCAATAGGCCGACCGCGTCTTTAACGCTCTTGGCATCGATGTTTTCAAAGGACTTCATCAGAGTTCCTCCATCAGACCTGGCGCGCTTGCAAGATCTTGTCCGGTGTGATCGGCAGCTCTTTGATTCGTTTGCCGGTGGCGTTGAAGATCGCATTCGCGACCGTTGCGACCGCAGGCGTGATCGGCGGCTCGCCGACCACCTTGCCGCCGAATGGACCGTAGGGATCGGCATGTTCAATAAAAACGACTTCGACTTTGGGTGCTTCCAGATGCGTCGGCACCTTGGCGTCACGATAATTAGGATTAACTGGTACCGCGGTGAGTTTGTCGGTGATCAGCTCTTCGGTAAACGCCATGCCGATCCCTTGCACTAACTCCTCCCATGATCTGGCTCTCGGCCGCCAATCGATTGATAATCGTGCCAGAGTCGTGAACGGCCACGTAGCGCGTAATCGTTACGTGGCCGGTCCAGGTGTCGACTTCGACTTCGGCAAAATGGGCGCAAAAGCTTTTGCCCTCCATATCTTTGAAGGAGCGATTGGTCGTGGCTCGGCCGATGAGTTCTCCGGCGCGCGCGACAACCCGCTGCAGCGGCAGCTTCTGAGTCGGATCGGATTTGACGAAAACTTCGCTGTTTCGCAGTTCAAGTTCTTCCGGCTTTACTTTCAATTGACCGGCAGCGAGCGCAAATATCTGTCGGCGCACGTCTTCGGCCGCGGCAATGACCGCAGGTCCCGTAAACGGGGTGGTACGGCTTCCGGACTCCCCTACCGAATAGGGTGTCACGTCCGTGTCGCCATTGGTCAGTTCAATCCGGCTGAGGGGAATCCCCAGCGCCTCGGCGGCGAGGATCGCCATCGTTGACTTCGCGCCGGTACCGATATCGGTCACACCCACGAGGACATGCGCCGTGCCATCAGGGTTAAGGCGTATGGTTGCGGCGCCAAGACCCGGACGGTACGGGTAACCGCCGAGCGCCATGCCGATGCCATGCTTTTTCTGCCCATCCAGGGCACCGGCTTTGTGCCATTTTTCCTGCCAGCCGATCCGCTTCGCTCCTTCCGTGATACACTCCTCCAGGTAATTCGAAGTAAACGGAATCTTGCTTTTATACTTTTGGATCCGGTTGCGCATGAACATATCCAGCGGATTGAGGCCCATCTCATGAGCGATCTGATCCAGGAACGAGGCGAAGCCAAATACCGACTGTGGGTACGCCGGCGCGCGATAGTTTGCCGCGACGACCGTATTGGTGTGCACCGGTTTGATGTGTTTTCTGAAATTCGGGATCTGGTAAAAGTCCGTACCGCTCAAGTTGCCGCTCTGCTTGCGGTAAGCGCCCATATTCGTGACGGCGTCAAGCGCCACGGCGGTGATCGTGCCGTCCTTTTTCACGCCGATTTTATAGCGCTGTTCCGAGGCCCAGCGTCCGTGCATGCCGATGTAGTCGTCTTCGCGGCTAAATTCCAACTTCACCGGTTGCCCGGCAACTTTGGCCAATACCGCAGCCATGTAATCGTAGTCCTGCGCTTGATTCTTATTGCCGAAGCCGCCCCCCATGTACTTACAGACGATGCGCACTTTGCTGAGAGGCAAGCCAAAGTCTTTGGCAATGTCCGTGCGCGCGTTGGAAACTCCCTGTGTGGACGCGAAAACCGTCAATTTCCCCGCATCCCATTTGGCGACGCTCACACGGCGTTCCAATTGGGCGTTGTTCACATGTTTAGTGAAATAGGTGTCCTCGAACACCCGATCCGCTTCCTTAAATCCTTGCTCGACATCGCCCCAGGTCTCTTCGATGGGCGCGCTAAAGTTGCCCTTGCCAACCGACAGATTGCCGCTCGGGGCGATCTTCGGAGCATCGGGCTTCAGCGCTTCATTGGGGTCGAGCACGTGGGGAAGTTTTTCGTACTTTATTTCGATTAACTTGAGCGCGTCTTCCGCGATATGCCGATGGGTAGCAGCTACGGCCGCGACGGCATCGCCGACAAAGCGCACCGGATTATTGAAGATAAACCGTTGGTGCGTGTGGCCGCCGCTCGACCAGGGTACTTTGGCGTTTTCGTGATGAATCACCGCTTTGACGCCCGGCAATTTCTCGGCCTTCGAGGTATCGATGCTGACGATACGCGCATGGGGATGGGGGCTGCGCAACACCCTCGCGTAAAGCATGCCCGGCAGTTGAATGTCGCCGGTGTATTGGGCTTGGCCGGTGACGCGCTCGAAAGCGTCGATGCGGGCCACGCTCTTGCCAACCACGGAGAATTCTTTTTGCGCTTGTGCCATGGCGTCCTCCTCTAGCGAGCTTTGGTGGCGACGGCGAGGACCGCCGCGACCTCGCGGTTGTAATTGCCGCACCGGCAGAGATTGCCGGACAAGCCGCGGCGCACCTGCGCCTCGTTGGCGCGCGGATTTTTCATCAGCAGGGCCTTGCCGGACATGATTTGGCCGGAGGTGCAGAAGCCGCACTGCGGTCCGTCATGTTCGATGAAGGCTTCCTGGAGCGGATCGAGCTTGTCCCCCTTGGCGAGACCCTCGATGGTTTGAATGTCTTGGCCCTCGAGCCAAACGGCAAGCTGACTGCACGAATACATATTTCGGCCATTGATCATCACCGTGCAGGCGCCGCATTCGCCTCGGTCGCAGCCGATCTTCGTGCCGGTGAGGCCGAGTTGATCGCGCAACACCTCGGCCAAGGTATCGCGATGCTCGACCTCGACTTTGTAGCTCTTGCCGTTCACCTTGAGGGTGAGCGATTTCTTGGCTCGGCCGGTCCCGGTGGTTTCCGGTGTGTACGCCTGCGCCGGATCGGCTTTGATCAACCCCGTGGACACAACCGCCGTACCGATGGCGCCGCTGCCGAGTCCTTTGAGAAAAGAGCGGCGCGAGAATTTCGTCCCCTGCGTTTTGTCGTTCATGCGCTAACCTCCGATTTAGGCCTGAATTTCCCCCGGACTGCTCATCGGTAGTATAGAATGTGAATTCAAGTCAATACCGCGGGCTTGCTCACCAGCTCCGTTCCCGTTAAGCTCCGGCGCGATCATGAGCACTCCAACACGATCGGAAGGCGAGCAGCTAGCTGAAATTCTTGACGAGTTGCAACGGGAAGAGGCGGTCAGAGACATCGCCGGCTGGGACAGCGGCTTTCCCAATCTCACCCGCGCCCTTGATGGGATCCGGCCGGGATTATACTTGCTCATAGGATCGCCGGGGATCGGCAAGACGTCTTTCGCCAAACAGCTGCTCGATCAGATCGCCATGCGCGGCGAGGCGGCGGGCATATTCTTCACGTTTGCCGAAAGCAAGCGCGAACTTCGCATCAAAACGCTGGCGCGCCTGAGCCACATGGACAGCCGCGAGATCCGCCGCGGCAGCGCTTACCTGCTGCATTGGTACGGTACCCCTCGCCTGCGCGGGCCGGATGTGGGAGAGATTTCGCCGAGCTGGGAAAAACTCAGACTGGCAGCCGAACAGGCGCGAGACTGGCTGGACTCGACGTATCTCATCCAATGCGGAGCCGATGATGGCGTTGACTCGATCGCGGCGCGTATCGAGGATGTCAAGGCGGTTAGAAAAAATGACAACGTTTTTGTCATCATCGATGATTGTCAGCGCTTGGGTCCGATGAGCGCCCCCCTCGAACGCCGCTTGTCGATCGCCGTTGAGCAATTACAAGCGCTGGCGCTGAATTCGCGAATCCCATTGCTTGCCGTCTGGCCCGACCTGTCCGCCCGGACTGAAGCGGCGCCGGAGGTTTGGGCGGAAAAGGTTGCCAGCGCGGATGTGATCATGGTGATGCGAAATGATACGGCGCGGACGCAACAGCTGAGCGAACCGAATCAAGCGATCACGCTTCATATCGTCAAGAATCGCGCCGGCGAGAGAGGCAAGTCGGCGTTCGAATTCAATCCCGCATTCGCGAACTTCACTGAAGTAAAAACAAACTAGGCGGCACGCGCCTCACGCGCGCCGGCGAAGAGGCGGTCGGACGGGACATTCTTACGACAAAAAAAGCCCGACAGTTGCCTGCCGGGCTTTGGGTCGGTGGCGCGGGACGAATTATTTCATCATCTCGGCATTGATTCTTTCGAGCGCTTCGACGGGAGGTTGGAGCTCCGCTTGGCCAAGCTCGGAGAGCGGCACGGCGCAGAGATTGAGTTCTTCGGCGAACTCCTTGCGATTGGGGTTGTAATAGATCAAGCCGGTCAAGAATTTGCCTTCGGCGATGGAGGCATGGATGGCCTGAATCGCCGCCGCTTTATTGGTCGGGTCATAGCCCTTGCCGAGCTTGTGCAGCACAATGCGCGAGCCGTCGTGCAGCGTCACTTCGTGATCCGTGCCCTCTTCGTAGTCGGCTTCGATGTTTTCGTAAGGCGGAACAAAATCGATGTCATGGATCGGATCGAGATGGCCCTTGACGTACTTCAAGCTCTTGGTCGATCCTTCGTGGTTGTTGAACGTCACGCAAGGGCTGATGACGTCGAGGATGGCACTGCCCCGGTGCGCCAGCGCGCCTTGCACCAGCGGCGTCAGTTGTTTGCGATCGCCTGAAAAGCTGCGCGCGATGTAGGTGGCGCCGAGGGTGATCGCCAACTCGGCCAGATCGATGGCGGGGATGTCATTGACTTTGCCGCCCTTCATGACAGAGCCGACGTCGGCCGTGGCGGAGAATTGGCCTTTGGTGAGGCCGTACACGCCGTTGTTTTCGATGATGTAGGTGATATTCACGTTGCGCCGCATCATGTGGCAAAAATTGCCCAGGCCGATCGCCGAGGTATCGCCGTCGCCGGACACGCCGATCGGCATCAAAGTGTGATTGGCCAAATTCGCTCCCGTGGCGACCGCCGACATTCTGCCGTGAACCGCGTTGAAGCCAAAAGACTGGCTCAAGAAATAAGCTGGCGTCTTGGACGAGCAGCCGATGCCGCTCAATTTGATGACTTTGCGGGGATCGATGCTGCTTTCGAAATAAGCACGCTGCACGGATGCGGAGATCGCGTCATGGCCGCAGCCGCGGCACATCGTCGATGGCGCGCCGTCATAGTCTTTCTCCGCGAGATTGAGTTTGTTGAGCTTTGCTTCTGCCATAAGTTCCGTCCTTAAGCTGTTTTCGCGGTCTTTGCCGCATCGAAGATCTGCTGGACGACTTCGCCGGCGGTGACCGGCAGACCGTTGTAAATCAAGATGCTGGTGATCTTGGCGCCCAACAGGGGGGTCTCGTCCTTGATGATCGCGGCCATCTGGCCGTCGCGGTTCTGCTCCACCAGATAGACGGTGTCGTGCTCGGCGAGAAAATCGGTGACTTCGCTGGTGAGGGGCAGCGCCCGGATCAACATGTGATTGGTTTTCAGCCCCGCGGCGCGCAAGCGGTCGCGCGCTTCACGCACCGGCTCGTAGCTGGAGCCGTAACAGATGATGCCGGTCCGAACGCCGCGTTCCTTTTCGATGATCGGCTTGGGAACGAATTTGCGCGTGGTCTCAAACTTTTTGCGCAAACGATCGAGAATGTACTTGTAGTCGTGCTCGTCCTCAGAATAGCGCGCGTCGGCATCATGGCCGGAGCCGCGGGTAAAAAAGGACGCCATCCGGTGCTGGTTGCCCGGCACGGTGCGGTACGGAATGCCGTCGCCGTCCTGATCGAAGTAGCGGCGGAATTTTTTCCCGGCCTTGGTCCACTCGTCGAGGTCCTGAGCGCTCAGCCGTTTGCCCAGGTCGAAGGGCTCTTGGTTGAGTTTCAATGGATCCGAGGACCAGAGATTCATGCCCAGATCGAGATCCATGGCGACGAACACGGGCGCCTGAAAGCGATCGGCGATATTGAAGCTCTGGCGCGCGATATCGAAACAAGAGTTCATGTCATGGGGTATCAGGATAATGTGGCGGGTATCGCCGTGGGAAGCGCCGTACATGAGCGAGATATCCGCTTGTTGGGTCCGGGTCGGCAAACCGGTGGACGGGCCGCCGCGCTGAATAATGAAAAAGACGCACGGAATCTCGGCGTAGTAAGCGAGGCCGATGGTTTCGTTCATCAAAGAGACGCCGGGCCCCGAAGTGGAAGTCATGGCGCGAGCGCCGGCCCAACCGGCGCCGACGACCATGCCCGCTGAAGCAATTTCGTCTTCCGCCTGCACGATGGCGTAGGTTTTTTTGCCGTCGATCGGCTTACGCAGCCGCGGTAAATAGTACTCCATCGCTTCGGCGAGGGAGCTCGAAGGCGTGATCGGATACCAGCAAATCACCGAGGCGCCGCCGTAGATCGCGCCGAGGGCGGCGGCGGTATTGCCCTCGGTGATGATTTTTCCCTTGTTGCCGTCGGGAATCGGTTCGAGACGGGCGATGTTTTGCTTGAAACCTTGTTCCTTGCAATATTGATAACCGGCATCGATGCAAACCAGATTGGACTCGATCACCGCCGGTTTCTTGCCGAAGGTGTCTTCCAACACCGCTTTGATGACGGACATGTCGATGCCGAACAGGTAAGCCAAGGCGCCGACATAAACCATGTTGCGCTGCTTGGCGCGCAGCGGCGAGGCCGGCACGAGCTTGGCCACGAGCTTGTTGGCGGGAAAGCCGACGTACTGAACGCCGTCGCGCTTCAAGCTCGCCTGCAGCGGCGTCGAGTCGTCATAGAGGATGAGGCCGCCGTCGCGCACGCGGTAGATGTCCTTTGCGGCCGTGGCATCATTGAACATCACCATCACGTCAATAACGTCCTTGCGGCTGAGGTAGCCCTCGGCGGAGGCGCGGATCTGGTACCAGGTCGGCAAACCCTGAATATTGGACGGAAACATATTTTTCGACGAACAGGGGATGCCCATCTTGAAAATGGCTTTGAAAAGAATGTTATTCGACGAAGCGCTGCCCGAGCCATTTTCAGTAGCGACGCAGATGTTCAAGTCGTTAATCAACGGCGTATCCAAAATACGACCTCCTTCAGTTTTGGAAACTTACGAAGTTTAACATAACGTCTTCGAAACACAACGCTTTTCGCCGCTCCGGCAGCCGGCGGTCGGAGTCACAGAAGAGTGATCAGTGAGCAGTAAACAGTGCTCAGTCGTAGTGCTCAGACGGCTACTCCACCCGATCACCGTCTACTGTTCACCGATCACCGATCACTGGTTACTGCTCACTGCTCACTGGTTACCGATCACCGATCACTGATCACCGATCACTGATCACTGATCAAGGGTTACCGATCACTTCCTCCCTCATCCCGGCGTGTATTGATCGTCCGAGTCGAGCGCTTCGGCGACCTCGCGCCACGTGCGCCGTACCTGCTCATCGATATTAAAGGCCCGGGCGTACTGTAGAATCTCGGGCATGGCGATCAAGCCGACCAATTCGCCTCGATCGCCGCTCACGGGCATATTGCGAATGTCGCGGCGGTACATCTCAGCCAGGACGTCGCCGATCAACGCCGAGCGCGGCATCGAGAGCAGCGGCGCCGTCATAACCGTTGTGATCTTAACGGCATCGGGATCGATTTCTTTGGCGCCGACTCTCTTGAGCACGTCGCGCTCGGTGAAAATCCCCACCGGTTGGCTGCCGGCCGTGATGATGATCGCGCTCACTGCCCGTTCGTTCATCAGAGCAACGGTCTGCCGGACGGTGGACGATTCGTCGGCCGAGACGATGGGAGCGGCGGCGATATCGCCCACACAACGCGATTCGCTCAAGCCTTGGCCAAGCTCCACGGCGAGGTTCAGAATGCGCCGCATGGAAACGATGCCAATAATCTTGCCGCGCCGGCCGCGCACCAGAAGATGGCGGTATTTGCCGCGAAACATCCGGCCGAAGGCATCGATGATATGAGTCTCCTCACGGACCGCCCGGATCGGCGCGGTCATGACGCTTTTTATGCTGACCGTCTTGGCATCGATCTCAGCGCCGACCACGCGCTTGAGCACATCCTTTTCAGTAAAGATTCCCACGGGCACCTCATTATCGAGGATAATGATGCGCCCAACGTCTTCGGCGGCCATTTTCTCCATCACCTGAAAAACCGTCGCAGAGATCGGCGCCGTGGTGAGATGGGTGGTCATGATCTCGCTGACTTTATTGGAGAGCATAAAGGCACCTCCATAAGCAATGCTTTCCGAGCGGAGAAGTCTTTCGTGCAGTCACCATATAATATTGCATCGGCCGGTTAAAGCGAGCCGGCGCCTGCCAGTTCGTCTCCAAGTCCTTCTTTTTTTAAGGAGAAATAAGCCGGTTGCGCCGTTTAAAGCAGCCGAAGAGAGAGCATTGCGGCGCGGCGGTTTGACATGTTAGATTAAAATCCACCGGCAGAAGGTGTTATCCGTATGAGCCGCAGAGAAAGCGAACCCGAGCACGGGCTAGTTACCGAAACCAAGAAAAAGGTCAAGCGCCCGCCATTGTATAAAGTTCTTTTGCACAACGACGATTACACCACCAAGGAATTCGTCGTGCAGATCCTGCAACACGTTTTTCACAAGGAGCAGACCGAAGCGGTGCAAATCATGCTTCACGTGCATAAGAAAGGGATCGGCGTGGCCGGTGTCTATAGCTATGAAATCGCGGAGACAAAAGTCGCGCTGGTGGAAAACCTGGCGCGCCAACACGAGTATCCGCTGAAATGCACGATGGAAGAGGCTTAGCATGATCGGCAAAGAGTTAGAGGCGACGCTCAACTTCGCCCTGAAAGAAGCGAAAAGCCGCCGCCATGAGTTTGTCAGCCTGGAGCACCTGCTTTACGCCCTGTTGCGCGACCGGGACGGCAAGAGCGCCATTGTCGCGTGCGGCGGCGACATCGATCGGCTGAATAAGGCGCTGGAAGAGTTTTTCGACGGCCAGATGGAAAAACTGCCGGCGGGCTTGAACCGCGACCCGCAGCAGACTTTGAGCTTTCATCGGGTGCTGCAGCGCGCCGTCATTCACGCCCAGTCCGCGGAGCGTAAGGAAGTAAACGGCGCCAATTTGCTGATCGCGATGTTTCGCGAGGCCGATTCCTACGCTGTCTATCTGCTCGAAGAGCAGGGCATCACGCGCTTCGATTTGGTGAACTTCGTGTCCCACGGCGTATCGAAGTTCGGCAACGAGCAAGAGCCGGCGCCGCGCCGGGACGAAGAGTCCGAGCACGAGGAGGAGGGCCGCCCGGCCAAGCGGGTGAACCCGCTGGAGGCGTTCACGGTCAATCTGGTTGAAAAGGCCGGGCAGGGCCATATCGACCCGTTGATCGGCCGCGACGACGAGATCGAAAGAACCATCCACGTGCTCTGCCGGCGGCGCAAAAATAACCCGATCTACGTCGGCGACCCGGGGGTGGGTAAGACCGCCGTCGCGGAGGGGCTTGCGCTCAAGATCCATCACGGCGAAGTGCCCGATGCGCTCAAAAGCGCGGTGATCTACGCGCTCGACATGGGCGCGCTGCTTGCCGGCACCAAATTCCGCGGCGATTTCGAGGCGCGCCTCAAAGGCGTGCTCAACGGGCTCAAAAAACAGCCCAATTCGATCCTGTTCATCGATGAGATCCACACGATCGTCGGGGCGGGCGCCACCAGCGGCGGCTCGATGGACGCATCGAACATTCTCAAGCCGGCGCTCGCATCGGGGGAGCTACGCTGCATCGGCTCGACCACCTATCATGACTACAAGAGCTACTTCGAGCGCGACCGCGCCCTGGCGCGCCGTTTCCAGAAGATCGAAATCGCCGAGCCGAGCCAGGATGAGGCGATCAAGATACTGGAAGGTTTAAAGCCGCACTACGAGAAACACCATGGGGTACATTATAGCGGCGGGGCGATCCGCGCGGCGGTCAAGCTTTCCGCCAAGCATATCAACGACCGGCGCTTGCCCGACAAGGCGATCGACGTGATCGACGAGATCGGCGCCGCGGTGAAGCTTCAGCCGGCGGACAAGCGGCGCAAGATGATCGGCCCGAAGGATGTCGAGAAGATCGTGGCAAAAATTGCCAAGATCCCGCCGCGCAGCGTGTCGTCTTCGGACAAAGAGCAGTTGCACAATCTCGAGCGCGATTTGAAACTGGTCGTCTTCGGCCAGGATGCCGCCATCGAGATGCTTGCGAGCACGATCAAGCTCTCCCGTTCGGGTTTGGGACAGCCGGAAAAACCGATCGGCTGTTTTCTTTTCGCCGGCCCCACGGGAGTGGGCAAAACCGAGCTGGCCAAACAGCTCGCCAAGACCATGGGCATCGAGTTTCTGCGCTTCGACATGAGCGAATACATGGAAAAGCACACGGTGTCGCGACTGATCGGCGCGCCGCCGGGCTATGTTGGCTTCGACCAGGGCGGGTTGTTGACGGACGCGATCAACCGCAATCCGTACGCGGTCCTGCTGCTCGATGAAATAGAAAAGGCGCATCCGGATCTGTTCAATATCCTGCTCCAGGTAATGGATCACGCGACGCTTACCGACAACAACGGCAAGAAGGCGGATTTCCGCAACATCGTCCTGATCATGACGACCAACGCCGGAGCGCGCGAAATGAGCGGCTCGCCGCTCGGCTTCGGAGCGCGTTCCAACGCCGGCAAAGGCAAGGAAGCGATCGAGAAGATGTTCAGCCCCGAGTTCCGCAACCGCCTCGATGCGATGATTACGTTCAACCCGCTCAATGAGGAAAATATCGAGCGAGTCGTCGATAAATTCATCATCGAGCTCGACCAGCAGCTAAACGAACGCAAGGTCTTCCTCCAGCTCACCGATCGGGCGCGCAAGTGGTTTGCTGCGCGCGGTTATGACCCGACTTTCGGCGCCCGCCCCATGGCGCGGCTGATTCAGAACGAGATCAAGCGCGTGCTCGCCGATGAAATTCTCTTCGGCAAATTGCAGAACGGCGGCAAGGTCGAAGTCGATGAGCAGGACGGCCAGCTCGTTTTTAGCTACAGCACCCCCGCCGTGGCCGTGCCGGCGCCGGCGTAGCGATTGGTAGCGGATAATTGACCGCAGAGTACGCAAAGAGCGCAAAATAAGAATTCTTCTTCCGCCACGGCGCAAAGTAATTGTGCCGGTCGGTACAACACAGGCATGAAAATCCCCCTTTGCAAAGGGGAGCTGTGAAAAAATTAAATCCCCCTGTTTCCCCCTTTTGCAAAGGGGGACTACTGAACGGCACTTCTTTTAAGTGATTGAGAATGCGCATTGTTCGAGTGCCGCTTCCCCTCTTTGGCAAAGCATGCCCTGAGCTTTGTCGAAGGGAGGGGTCAGGGGAGATTTGTGGAGTGGCGCGGGGTTTCATAATTTTTTCACAGGCCCAGGGGAAAGAGGGGGATTTGCTGTACAATCTCTTCTCTCCGCCTCGGCGTCTCGGCGGGAGATGTCCTAATTCTTTCTTTCCTGCATGGAACATATTTTCCTGACGATCTTTCTCGCTCTCTTTGCGATCGAATGGTTGGTCGAGTTTGCTCTCAATGAGGTAAACCTGCGTCACGTCCGCGCCTGCTGGTTCGAAAACCAGATGCCGGAGTTCTTCCGGGGCCGGATCGATTTGGAGCAGTACGACAAGTCCGTTCAATACACCCTCGCCAAAGGGCGGGTGCAGCGGTGGGGGGAAATCTACGATCGGGTGGTCACGCTGGTCGTGCTGTTTGGCGGCGTCCTGCCGCTGCTCGACGGCATGGCGGCGAACTTGGCGCAATCGCTCGCGCTCGGTTCCTACGGTCGAGGAATCATTTTCTGTCTTGCGGTTGGGTTTATCTTTACGGTGGCGAGCCTGCCAACCGATCTCTATTCGACCTTCGGATTGGAGGCGAGGTTCGGCTTCAACAAGACGACGGTTAGCCTTTATGTCACGGACCGGCTCAAAGGATTGATGCTCGGGTTGGCGATCGGGGTGCCTTTCCTCTGGGTCATTCTATGGCTGATGGACGTCATGGGCGCCTATTGGTGGCTCTGGGCTTTTGTGTTCGTGACGGCTTTTCAACTCCTGATGATCGTGATCTTTCCGACCTTTATCGCGCCCTGGTTCAACAAATTCGAGCCGCTCAAAGAGGGCGAGCTTCGCGACCGGATTCTGGCGCTGGCGCGAAAACTCGGCTTTCAAACCAGCGGTATCTTCACCATGGACGGATCGAAGCGCTCGGCTCATTCGAACGCTTATTTCACCGGTCTGGGCAAGGCCAAGCGGATCGTCTTGTTCGATACTCTGATCGAGCAGATGACGATGGAACAAGGCTTGGCGGTGCTCGCGCACGAGATGGGGCACTACAAGATGAAGCACATCCGCCGCATGCTCGTGGTGCAGACCGTGTTTCTACTCATCGGGCTCTACGTCTTGAGTTTGCTGCTCGACGCGCCGTGGTTCTTTAGCGCTTTTGGACTCACGCCGTCGCATCATGCCGCGCTCGTGCTCTTCAGCATCATTGCCGGTCCGGCAACTTTCTTCTTAGGTCCGCTGATGAACAGGCTATCGCGGCGGCATGAGTACGAAGCGGACCGGTTCGCGGCACGAACGCTCGGCGAAGCCAAGCCGATGGAAGAAGCGTTGATCAACTTGACCGTGAAAAATCTTTCTAATCTCAATCCTCACCCGTGGTACTCCGCCTACCACTATTCTCACCCGACCCCCGCCGAAAGGATCGGCGCGCTACGGCAGGGTGGCGCCTTAGTTGCTTAAATTTTGACTAAAAAGGCTTAATCCTGCGGGTTATTAGGTCTGTAGTCCTAAAATTACGACTAAAGTCGTATTGATTTGAGGCTCATCTAAATATAAAACCCTAGGCTGCCGGGCTGTTCGTAATCTATTAGTAATACGTGTAGAAACTATTTTTTTAGGGAGGCAAATCTATGACAAGACGGGGCAAGTTTACGATAGCGATAAGCTTAGGCTTAGCCGCTAGCCTCGCTGCGGTGTGGCCTGCGAAGGCGCAGAACAACGCAGACATCGAGGCGCAGATCAAAGCCTTGGAGGCGGAGGTCCAAAAGATCGAGCCTTTGAAGGATCAGATCGAGCGGTTACGCCATCAGCAGTTGGAGATGAAGAAAGAGGCGACCGCGGCGGCAGCCGAGATGCCGACGTTTTCGTATCGACCGGGGCGCGGTCTGACGATCACCGGCGGGGACAAGAGCTGGGGCGTCAACATGACGTCGCGCTTCAATCTGTACAACTACAACATCCTCGGCGGGAAATCGAACTTCAACAATAACGGGACAGAGGTCAACACCGGCGCCACGGCTTTTGAAATTTATCCTCGGCGCGCCCGCGTCTATACGACGTTTTGCTGGCTGGATTGCTTCTATTCTTTCGAGCATTCGATCGACGGCGAATCGGCGGAGCGGGACGCGTCGTTTCGCGACAACGAGTTCATGGTCAACTTCGCGCAGTTGAATCCGTATCTGCCGTACTTCTCCATCGGTCTTCGGCGCGGCGCCGGTCGAACGCACGTGAGCCGCAGCTCGGACAACGACGGCAAGGCCGAGCACAGCATCATCCTCGACGGCTTTCAGTGGGGCGGCGACGGCTCGCATTCCGGTCTGGGTCTCGGCTGGGACGGAGTCGATATCGGTCCCGGCGAACTCGATCTTTTTATTAACTTAGCGACCAGCCGGCAGGGGACGTGGCAAGAATTCCGCCAGAATGACACGATGGGGATCATGACCTTCGTCGGTGGCAGGCCTTTCGCCAACTTAAAGAACAAATGGATCTCCGGTATCGACCTCGGCGTGGGCTACCAGGGGCACTCGCTCGACCGACCGGAGAACGAAGACGAAACCAATTCCGCGGTTAACATTCGGGTTCGTAACGTCGAACGGCGCGGCCGGTTCGATCTTTTCCGGCCGAGCAATTTGCAGGGCGGTGATCAAAACGTTGGCTCCGGCTGGGGCAGCGTCTGGATCCCCAGTATCAAGTGGACGGTCGGTCCTTACATGACCCGCGCTGTTTACGTGACCACCCGTTACGCCAGCCGCGATCCCGGACTTGGTCGAGGTATGTGGGGCAAAGGCTGGACGGTTGACCATCAGTTAATGCTCTGGAGCCCGAAGGGCTTCTTCACCGGCAGCCAGACCACTCCGAACACGATCGTGGTGTCGTTTGGTTTCGAGCGTGCCGTCATGGATTGCGGCCGGGGTTGCGATGCCTCGCCGGGCGCCGGCGCGTTCCATCACCAGCACGTGACGAACCGGGAAGCGGCGCTCTGGTACTGGCTGCGGCCGAGCCTCGGAGTCGGCATGTGGTGGCACTGGTGGACGACTTCCAATACACCGATCAATACTCAGGTGGGAACCGGCTGCAAGGATAATGTCGCCGAGGCTACGGCCGGCAAAGGCGTGAGCCGGAGTTGCGACTTCTATTCGTTAAACACGGGTCTAAGGTTCCGCTGGTAAGTACCGGCTGAGCTGAAACGTAAAAGGGGCGCGAGCAATCGCGCCCTTTTTTTTTCGCTCAGTCCTCTCCTCAAGCTGATCCTGTCATAGTCTTTACCCTAAAATCTAAAACTAAAGGCGTATTTTTTTCGAGCATTCGCTAATCTCACGAATAAAAGCCCACCAAAGTCGTATTGATTTAAAGTAGCCAGCAGACTACAAAATCGTTAGCAAAAATTCTTAATGCAGCGTCAGTAAAATTATTAAGTTTAGGGGGGCACCTATGACAAGACGGGGCAAGTTTACGATAGCGATAAGCTTTGGCTTAGCCGCTAGCCTCGCTGCTGTGTGGCCTGCGAAGGCGCAGAACAACGCAGACATCGAGGCGCAGATCAAAGCCTTGGAGGCGGAGGTCCAGAAGATCGAGCCTTTGAAGGATCAGATCGAGCGGTTGCGCCATCAGCAGTTGGAGATGAAGAAAGAGGCGACCGCGGCGGCAGCCGAGATGCCGACGTTCTCGTATCGACCGGGGCGCGGTTTGACGATCACCGGCGGGGACAAGAGCTGGGGCTTCAACATGACGTCGCGCTTCAATCTGTACAACTACAACATCCTCGGCGGGAAATCGAACTTCAACAATAACGGGACAGAGGTCAACACCGGCGCCACGGCTTTTGAAAT
>Ga0209172_10001347_pt1 | contig 52961 bp, 46 predicted proteins | sample LarsenN4metaG_FD_184113 | JGI IMG/M metagenome (GOLD analysis project Ga0209172, IMG submission 184113) | Hot spring sediment bacterial and archeal communities from British Columbia, Canada, to study Microbial Dark Matter (Phase II) - Larsen... ...
GCCTTCGACCGCGATCTCGACCCGGGCTTGGTGCCAGCGCCGGCGCCGCCGACGCGGGTGTTCGCCAACGGCGGCCTCGGTTTTTTGAAGCTCAACTACTCGCTCGCCGACTTGAAGCTGCAATTCGCCTGGGACCGGCTCGATATGGATCTGCGCTCGAGCATTCTTGCCCGGAGAGTTCCCGTGACCGCCAACACATTCAAGCTCGATGGCCAACAGAGCTGGCTGCTCGGCGCGCAACATACGCTTACCGCCGGGCTGAGCTATCGACATCACATGTTCGATTCGCGCTTCTTGATCGGCCCGGAACAGCAGCAGGATCTGTTTTCGGCATTCGCGCAGCACGAATACAAGCCGCTGAACGAGCTGATCTTTACGCTCGGATTGCGCGTCGATACTCACCCTGAGGCGGGCGTCACGGTGGCGCCGCGCGGCAGCGTGGTGTATTCGCCGTGGCAAAACCATACCTTCCGAGCTTCGATCTCGCGCGCTTTTCGCAACCCCTCGGTGCTGGAAAATTTCGTCGACTTCGGCGCCATCACCGGATTTGCTCCGCCCGCGGACGTGATTACGATTCTCGGCAACCGCAATCTGGATCCTGAAGAGATCACTTCCTATGAAGTCGGCTATCAGACGGTGCTTTTCAAGCGCCTCAGAGGACGCGTAGATTTCTTCTACAACCGGCTTAGCCGGATGAATACAGGAACCACGCAAACCGGCCCCCTTGAGTTTACCATCCTGACCCAAGGGGGTGGCTACATTGTCGGCGCTGAGTTGGGCGCCGAATTGCTCTTCACCGACTGGTTGAAAGGATTCGCCAACTACTCGTACCAGAACCGCGATGTCAAACCGGAGATCTTAAGCATCGGCCCGCGCCACAAAGGCAACCTGGGGCTGAGCGCGAATTTACCCAAACGCATTGAAACGGACATTTACTTGAATACCGTCGGCGGCAGCGCCAGCCTTCAAGGCAAGGTGGATCCCTATACGACGGTTAACTTGCGATTGGGCTACCCTTTTGAGATTTTAGGCGCCAAGGCGAGATTTCACTTTGCCGTATCCGATATTTTTAACCATAAGCACAAGGAGTTCCCGGGCGGGGATACCCTCGAGCGACGCATCACCGGCTTGCTGCAGCTCCGCTTTTGATCGCAAAAAGAAGCCTCGGAAACGCCGTGTGTCTAGTATAGTCCCGCTTCTCTGGATCAGCCTCGCCGCGCTGTCGCTGCGCTTCGCCGACGCCGACACTCGCGCCGTGATCGCCGTGATCAAGAGCCGTGAAGCCGAGCCCTACGACATCGCCGTCAACAGCTTGCGCCGATCGCTCAAGGAGAATGGCATCCAGGCGCAGTTCGAAGACGTTTTATTGCCGGAAGAAGGGCAGCGCCGCGACGAGCGTCTGGCCGGCATAAGAAAAAAAAATCCCCAGCTCATCGTCACCCTCGGCTCGGCTGCAACCGAGCACACGGCAAAATCGATCAAAGATACCCCCGTGCTCTTTTGCATGGTGCTGAATCCTCAGGCGAGCGGCTTCGTTCGCTCGATGAGCGCGTCCGGCAACAACCTGACCGGGGCTTCATTGGACATCCCGCCGCAAGTTCAGTTCGAGGCGATCCGCGCCCTTGTGCCGCAGGCGCGAAAAATCGGCGTCATTTATAATCCGCAGGAAACCGAAACCGTCGTACAGCAAGCGCGCAAAACCGCCCGCGACATGGGCTTGGAATTGATCGCCGTGCCGGTCCCTACGCCTGACAAGGTCCCCGACGCGTTGCGCGCCCTCGATAAAACCGTCGATGCGCTCTGGTCGGTGGCCGACGGCACCGCCTTTTCGTCGGCTTCGATGGAATTCATTTTTCTTCATACCCTGCGCAACAAGCTCCCTTTCATGGGGCTGTCGCCGGCGTTTGTCAAAGCCGGGGCGCTGTTGGCCTTGGCCGTCGATTATCAGGAGGTCGGCGCGCAGTGCGGCGCGCTGGCAAACCGCATTCTCGCCGGCGAAAGTCCTTCCGCCTTGCCCGTGCTGACGCCGCAAAAAGTGGTTTTGCACGTCAATCTCAAGACCGCCGAGACTCTGGGCCTGAGGATTGCGCCGGACCGGCTCAAGGGAGCCGTGCTGGTGCGCTGAGAAGGATGCAAACCTTGCCACTGCCGCTGAAATTTCGCGTTCCGTTGGGTTGGAAACTGATCGTCTCCATTTCGGCGTTGATCGTGCTGACCTCGATCACGCTCGGCTGGTTTGCCGGGCAGTATGCGGTTGAGCTGATCAAGAGCGGCCTGCTGGAGCGCGGCCGTTCGCTGGCACGCAATCTTGCCGGCAACAGCGAATACGGCGTCCTCATCGGTAACCACGAGATCTTGAGTCAGCTCGTGAACGGCACGATCAAGGAAGAAGACGTCTTGTACGCGGTCATTCTGAACGAGGAGGGCGAAGGATTGGCCGGCGCTCGTTCGGCGCAGCTGCCGGTCTTACCGCCGAAGAACGTCGAACGCCGAGAACTCGATGAAGTCAACTGGACGGACCCCGCCACCAAGGCGTATCAGGTCCACTGGAGCGGCGAGATTTTCTACGAGGTTACGTTTCCCGTGCGGACTCAGCAGGTGCGCCGCAGCCGGGAGGAGATCGGCCTCGCCCTCGATGAAACTCCCGCCGCTTTCCATGAACGCAGCATCGGCCTCGCCGCCGTTGGCATGTCGCTATCGCAGCAACGGGTGAATGCCGCGATCATCAAAATATTGCGCAACATCGCGCTGCTCACCGCGCTGGTCATCGTGGCCGGAATCGGCGTGACCATCGTGCTTGTGAAGCTCATCGCCGGACCCGTCAATCAACTGGCGAGCGCCACCAAACTCATCGCCGAAGGCAATTTGAGTTCCCATGTCGCCATCAAATCGCGCGACGAGATCGGCCAGCTCGCCGATTCGTTCAACCGCATGGCGGAGGCCGTTCGGCAGCGTGAAAACGAGCTGCGCGGGCACGCCGCAGTGCTCGATCGTTTGAACCGGCAGCTCTTGATCCAACAGGCGGAACTGCAACAGATCAACGCGCAACTTGCCGCGGCGAGCCGGCACAAGTCGCAGTTCCTCGCCAACATGAGCCACGAGCTGCGCACGCCGCTCAACGCCATCATCGGTTTTTCGGGGATCCTGCTGAACCCGTCGCTGGGCAAAGTCAGCGAGGAGGAGCAGCGCGAGTTTCTCGACAACATCATGATCAGCGGTAAGCATTTGCTCGGCTTGATCAACGAAGTACTGGACCTTTCTAAAATCGAGGCCGGCCGCGTCACCCTCAGTCGAGATCGTTTCTCCGTGCCCGAGGTCGTGGAAAGCGTCCGCCAGACCGTCGAGCCGCTGGCGCACAAGAAAAACATCGTCATCGAGGCGACCTTCGATGCGAATTTGCCGCCAATGACAGCGGACGAAACCAAATTCCGGCAGATTCTTTACAACTTGCTGAGCAATGCGATCAAGTTTACTCCCGAAGCCGGTCGTGTGCGCGTTCACGCTCAGGCCGATCACCAGTCCATCGAAATTTCCGTGAGCGATACGGGGATCGGCATCAAACCGGAAGATCGCGAGCGGATTTTTCACGAGTTCGAGCAGGTTGAGATGTCGGCCGAACGCCGCTTCGAAGGGACCGGATTGGGGCTCACGCTGGCGAAAAAGCTCGTCGAGATTCAGGGCGGCAGAATCTGGCTCGAGAGCGCAGTCGGCAAGGGCAGCACGTTTAGTTTCGCTCTGCCCAGCGCGCCGGAAACGGCGCCGGGCACGGCTTAGGACGCGGCAACAAGGAGACTTGCATGGCTGGCGAACGCATTTTGTTAGTGGAAGACAATCCCATGAATCGACGCGTCTCGGAGTTTTTGCTGCGCGCCCAGGGTTATGTCGTCGACGAAGCGAGGGACGGCCAGGAGGCGCTGGAAAAACTCAAAACGCAGCTGCCCGATCTCATCCTGATGGATCTCCAGCTTCCCGGTCTCGACGGCTTCGCCGCAACCAGGATCATCAAACAGAACGCGGCCACCGGAAAAATTCCGATCATCGCGCTAACCGCCTACGCCATGAGCGGCGATGCCGAACGCGCCCTGGCGGCCGGCTGCGACGGCTATATCACAAAGCCGATCGATCCCGACGAATTTCACAAAACCGTGGCAAGCTACCTTCCGCGACGACACCCATGAGCCGGATTTTGACTGGTAAGAACCGCCCGCCTGGGCGAGCCGCGCCGGTCAAGGCAAGGTCCGAGCAAAGCGCCGCCTCCGAGCGCCGCGCCCTGCGCCTGGAGACCCTCGCCAGAGTGGCCGCCGTGCTGGGCCACGAGTCGAGCAATTTGCTCGGCGCCCTCGGCACCTGCGCTCAGGTGCTTCGGCGCAACCCGCACCTCACGGTCGATGACCTTGAAATGCTCGACATCATCCAAACCGGCGCGCAGCGTTTGCACGAGATCATCGGCCAGTTCGCGATGTTTCGCCGCGCCGGCGCCGCCCGAACTCCGGTAAACCTGAACGCCCTCATGGAAGAAATTCTCACCCGCCTTCGTCAGCACGAATGCTGCTCGGCCGAGATCGCCATCGAACGCCGCTTCGATCCGCGCGTCAGGGTCATCACCGCCGACGTCGAAGGGCTGCGCCGAGCGCTTTGGGAGCTCTGTTTGAACGGCGCCCAGGCGATCGGCAAGCGAGGCACGCTGGAAATTTGGACGCGCCGGACCGGCAGGAAAATTGTCATCCGCGTAAGCGACAGCGGGCGCGGCATCGACCCCGGCCTAGCTCAAGATATTTTCGAGCCGCTGTTCACCACCCGAACGCGCGCAACCGGCCTCGGTCTCGCCATCGTAAAGCGCGTCATTGAAGATCACGGCGGCTCGGTTGTCCTTGCCGAAGGCGCGCGCCAGCCTGGTGCCACTTTTGTCATTACATTGCCGACGGCTCAAAGTAAGCAAAAACAGCCACGACCCCGTGAGGACGAGGTGCACGGATGACAGCTAAAATTTTGCTCGTCGATGACGATGCGCCGATGCGCAAGACTCTCGCCAATCTCTTGCGCCGCGAAGGTTACCAGACCGGTGAGGCGGACAGCGGCGAGCAAGCGCGCGCCGCGCTCAGCCGCGATGTTTTTGATCTGGTGATCACGGATCTCCACATGGAGCCGGTGTCGGGAATCGATTTGCTCCGGTCGATCAAACAGTCCAGCCCGGAGCTCGAGGTCATCGTCGTCACGGCTTACGGCACCGTCGAAGCTGCGGTTGCGGCGATGAAGCTCAGGGCCTTCGATTTTATTACCAAACCCTTCCAAGCGGATGAGATCTTGCATCGCGTGCGCAACGCCCTGGAAAAAGGCCGCCTGCAGGGCGAAGTTCGACGGTTGCGGACCGAAGCGAGAAACGCCTTCGGCATTGCGGGCATCGTCGGCCAGAGCGACGCCTTGCGCCAGGTACTATCGGTGTTGCCGCGCGTAGCCCAAACCGACAGTACGGTTTTGATCACCGGCGAAAGCGGCACGGGCAAAGAACTGATCGCCCGCGCCATCGTCGCAACGAGCCGCCGCGCCGAGGGGCCGTTCGTGTCCGTGAGCTGCGCCGCGTTTCCCGAACAGCTCCTCGAAAGCGAACTTTTTGGCCATGCCAAAGGCGCCCATAGCACCGCTTATAACGCGCGCAAAGGATTGTTCGAGGAAGCCCATGGCGGCACTTTTTTTCTCGATGAAATCGGCGAAGCGCCGTTGCCGATTCAGGTGAAACTGCTGCGGGTCCTGGAGGAACGCTCGCTGCGACGATTGGGAGAGAACCGTGTGGTGCCGGTGGATGTGCGGCTGGTGGCGGCGACCCATCAAAACCTTGAAGAGTCGATCAAAACCGGCCGCTTTCGCGCCGACCTTTTCTATCGCCTGAACGTCGTTCGGCTTCACCTCCCGCCCTTGCGGGAGCGCGCCGAAGACATTCCACTATTGGCAGCCCATTTCATCGACAAGTACAACCAGAAACATGACCGGCGCGTTCAGGGCTTGAGCCCGCAGGCGCAATCCTTATTGATGGCCTATCATTGGCCCGGTAATGTGCGCGAGCTTGAAAACACCATTCAGCGCGCGCTGATCCTCGCCCCAGGCGAGCGGCTGGAAGCCGGCGACATTCCGCTCGAGCTCGCCGGCAGTGCGGTGCCAGCGACGGCTCAGGCGCACAAACTGCTCGAGCAGACGCGCGATTCGGTGCGGGTGATTGAGAAGCAGAACATTTTGGACGCTCTGGCGCTCCATCGCGGCAACGTCACTCACACGGCCAAAGCTCTCGGCGTCAGCCGCGCCACGCTGCAAAACAAGATGAAACAATACGGCTTGCGCAAACTCCCGGCCTGACGCGCTTGGCAAGGTAGGGCGCGGCCGCTATGTAGCTGGGATGTTTTCAATCTCCTACGGAGCCATTGGTCCGTTTCGACGGCTCCGCGGCCGTGCGGATCCGTTCGAAGATCATAGTCCACGGTTCTTCATCCCCACCTGTGGCTTGAGGTGAAAAACATTGAGAATGTCCCCTTTTATTGCCAACATCGCTTGGGCAATGCGGTTTACGCCGCTGTATCAGCGACTTAGGTCCTATCTGCACAAAACCTAAAAACCGCTCGACACAATACCCTAAAAATGGTACGGACCGGGGCATCGTCGCCATCCGGAAAACGAACAGGACCGTGAGCACCGCAATGCTCTCGCGGCGAGGGGTTACTGGCTTGCCTTCCAGGCGGTACAAAAGAGCCTGCGAAGGGTACTGCGCGGCGAGAATCCCGGCGCGGTCGCCGACGAGGATCACCGCGCATGGTACAGGGAAATGTTTGCGCCGAGCGTGACGGCAGGCTTGCTTCGGCCTGCCGACCTTGCGGGTTATCGTAACGCCCCTGTCTATATCCGCCGCTCGATGCACGTTCCGCCTAACAGCGACGCCGTGCGCGACGCCATGCCGGTATTTTTCGAGCTGCTGACGCAGGACACCGAGCCGCCGGTTCGGGTTGTGCTGGGGCACTTTATCTTCGTCTATATTCACCCTTACATGGACGGCAACGGCCTATCGGCCGGTTCCTCATGAATGTGATGTTAGCTTCAGGCGGTTATCCCTGGACAGTCATTCCACTGCAACGGCGCGATGCCTACATGGCCGCGTTAGACGATGCAAGTGTTCGGCAGAATATCCTGCCGTTCGCCGATTTTCTTGGGCAGCTTGTAAAGAAGGGACTACGCGGCAAGCCGGTGGCCAAGGTGCCGTCCGAGGAGCGGAAAAAAATTGACCAGAGAAAGAATTTGGGGTCGGACATAACAATCCCTACAATCTTCTACAGCGCGCGGTAATTTGAATCGCACTCTAGATGTGACGTTTTGGGATGAGCCTACAAAAAAAGGGGACATTCTGAGTTTTAATAGACGGTACGCTGATGCCGGTGGGCGGGAAAAACGCGGAGAACGGCTCCTTGCAAATTATTGAAGAAGATAACAACCCGTTTAGCCGACCCAAATAACCTCGAGACCGAGAACCGCGGCAACGTCGCGCTGACGGCCATCCGCCGTTACAAAAGGAATTCGGATACCAGAGGCAGCGTGAAATGTTGTCAATGAGGCGACATGTACCGCGTCCAGGGCTCTCGTCGGCAACGCTCCCTGAACGATCTCCTCGGCCCTATTTAACACCGGTCCGGAGACCTCGACCAACTCCCAGCGTGCTCGCTCGTTCTGAACTCTGCTCACGGTGGTCGCGAAGCCTTCTTCGGACAGCTCTCGGTCGCGTCTTCGTCTGCATAAGGCGGACAAAACTTCGACGGGGGTGATCGCCGAGGACAGCACATCGTACCGACGCAACAAAGACACGACCCGCGTGGAATTCCGCTCTCTGACGTATCGTTTGATCAGAGCGCTGGTATCAAAATACGCAAAGCTCACCGCTCCTCGCGCTCCTCACTGATCGTCTGCGATATCGGTTTGCCCTTGACGCGAATCGCCTTCCAGGATGGCTTTGGCATGGGTCCGCGCCGCAAAGCCGGCCGCAGCAACCCCTCCGCCTCGAGCCGCCGAATGATCGCTTGTTGATCCTCCTTTTGTTCAAGCGGCTTGATCACCGCGATTGGCTTCCCCCGCTCGGTCAGCACCACCTCTTTGCCTTGCTTGACCGCTTTCATCGCCTTGGAAAAACTCTGGTTGGCCTCTCTCAATCCCATGCGCACAGCGATTTTCTCCGCCATCTTGTAGTGATATCACTACATACCGTAGTCGGTTTCTGCCAGAGCGTCAACTCCCGACCGCTCACGGCAAAGCCGAGTTTTTTTGCGATGGCCCTTTCGAACATCTTTGGTCATGATATCTTTCGTCTTGCGGGCGATTCAGAGAGTCGACCCAGCTGCTCAAGCCTTGCAACAACCGATCAGCCGATCGGAATCCGCCCACTACGAACGCGTTCAGCACACTGCGCGGATCGCTGCGCGTTTGATCGGAGCTGGCGAAGCGCCCGGCGCGCCGAGCTGCTCGACCCTATCCGTCATCCGGAGGCCGTTTGAGTTTCACGGTTTGGCGATCCCGGCCACTCACGCGCGTTGCCTGGCGAAACGGCTTTCGCGATCTTGCCCAAACATCGCGACCCGAGTAAATTAGAGTTCGACAATGGCTACGGGTAATTACGCTGAGACGCTCAGGCAGCCCGGCTTTCTCGCCTTTTTCAATACCCAGTTCTTGGGCGCGTTCAACGATAATTTTTTGAAAATGGTGGTGTCTTTCGTCGCCCTCAACGTCGCGGCCAACGCGGACGGCTACGTCGAGCTGATCGCCTTTCTGTTCATTCTTCCCTCCGCCTTGTTTTCCGGCTATGCCGGCCACGTCGCCGACGTTTACAGCAAGCGCACGATCTTGGTGGCGGTCAAGCTTTTTGAAATCGCCGTCATGGTGCTGGCGCTCGGCACCTTTATCGTCGGATCGCTCAATCTCATGATGGCGGCGGTCTTTTTGATGGGTTTGCACGCGGCTTTTTTCAGTCCGGCCAAATACGGCATTTTGCCCGAGATGATGCCGGAAAGAGAGTTGTCGCGCGGCAACGGGCTTTTGGAGATGAGCACGTTCATGGCGATCATCCTCGGCACGTCGCTCGGCGGAGCGATGTTTCGCCTCTGGAAAGATCAGCTGCCGCTCATCGGACTCGTCATGTTCGCCGTCGCCGTTGCCGGCTATTATACGAGCCTCGGCATTCCGCGGGTTCCCGCCTCGGGCGCGGCCAAATTGCTGCGGCTCAACCCGTTCGGCGAGATCATCGACGGACTGCGCCGCCTGCGCTCCGACCGGCCGCTCTGGCTCACCGTGGTCGGCATCTCCTATTTTTGGTTTCTCGGCGCGCTGGTGAACATCAATATCCTTTCTTTCGGCAAGGAGCTGCTCCATCTCGACGAGTTTCACATCGGCCTGCTCGCCACCTATCTCGCCATCGGCATCGGCCTCGGCAGCCTCGCCGCCGGCCGCCTTTCCGGCGATCACATCGAGCTCGGTCTGGTCCCGCTCGGCTCGGTTCTGATGGGCATCTGTCTCGCCCTGGTGGCCTGGTCGGCGCCCTCCTATCGCTTGAGCGCCCTTGCCTTTGCGGCGCTCGGCTTTTCCGCCGGCCTGTTCGCCGTGCCGCTCAACGCGCTCTTGCAGCAGCGCAGCGGCAAAGAAGAAAAAGGACAACTGATCGCCACCAACAATTTTCTCAACACCGTCGGCATCGCGCTGGCGGCGGGCGTCCACTGGCTGCTCCAAGCGCCGCTGCAACTGGCGCCCGGCACGATCGTTCTGATCGCCGGCCTGTTTACCATCGCCGGCACCGTCGCCGTGCTATACCTGATCCCGCATTATCTAGTGCGCTTCATCCTCTGGCTCGTGACTCACTCGCTTTATCGGATTCGCACCGTCGGCGAGCACCATCTCCCGGCCCGCGGCGGCGCCTTGTTGGTTTCCAATCACGTTTCCTTCGTCGACGCGTTGTTGATCGGCGCCTGTTTCCCGGAATTTGTCCGCTTCATGCTGCACCGCGACTACTATGATCTCAAAGCGCTCAATTGGTTTTTCCGTTTGATGCACGCCATCCCGGTCTCCGCCACGAACCGGCGCGACATCGTCGAATCGATCAAGCGCGCGCGCAACGAACTCGACAAGGGGCACTTCGTGTGCATTTTCGCCGAAGGCGCCATCAGCCGCACCGGCCGCTTGCTGCCGTTCAAGCGCGGCTTCGAAAAGATCGTCGAAGGCAGCCGCATTCCAATCGTGCCGGTGCACCTGGATCAGCTCTGGGGCAGCATTTTTAGCTTCAAAGAGGGCCGCTTTTTCTGGAAGTGGCCCAAGGTGCTGCCCTACCCGGTGACGGTTTCCTTCGGCGCGCCGCTGCCCCCGTCCGCGAGTGCTTTTCAGGTGCGCAGCGCCGTGTTGGAGCTCGAAAGCGAAGCGGTCGAATACCGCCAGAGCGCCAAAGAACTGCTGCACACCAAGTTCGTCGCGACGGCCAAGCGGCGCTGGCGCCGGTTCTGCATGGCCGACACCACCGGCACGGAATTGACCTTCGGCAAGACCCTGATCGCGAGCCTGCTCTTGACGCGCTGGGTGCGGAAGCACTGCGCCGGCGAAGCCATGGTCGGCGTGCTTTTGCCGGCTTCGGTGGGCGGCGCGCTGGTGAATATCGCGGTTCAACTGGCCGGTAAGGTGCCGGTGAATCTGAATTTCACCGCCGGCGCCGAAGCGATGAGTTCGGCGCTCGGCCAGTGCAAGATCAAAACCATCATCACCTCGGCCGTCTTCTTGGAAAAAGCCAATCTCCAAGCGATCGACGGCATGGTCCACGTCGAAGACATCCGCAAGACATTCAGCTCGGGGATAAAGCTCGCAACGGCGCTCAAGGCTTTTCTGCTGCCCGCCGCCTGGCTCAATCGCCGCGCCGTCAAGCAGCAGCGATCGCACGATCTCGCCACGGTCATCTTTTCCAGCGGCAGCACCGGCGTCCCTAAAGGCGTGATGCTGTCGCATCACAACATTCGCTCCAATATCGAAGCGATCTGCCAAATCATTCAGTTCAATCCGCAGGATCGCATCATGGGAATCCTGCCGCTGTTTCATTCCTTCGGGTTCACCGCCACCGTCTGGCTGCCTTTGCTGGCCGGCTTCGGCGTGGTTTATCACCCCAATCCAACCGACGCCAAAATCATCGGCGAGACAGTGCAAAAATACCGCGCCACGCTGTTGATCAGCACGCCGACTTTTTTCGTCGGCTACTGGCGCCGCTGCACCAAGGAGCAGCTTGCGTCACTGCGCTATTTGATCGCTGGCGCGGAAAAGCTGCGCGAGCCGATCGCCAACGGCTTCCGGGAAAAATTCGGTTTGACGATTCTCGAAGGCTACGGCTGCACGGAACTGGCGCCGGTGGTTGCGGTCAACACACCCGATGTTCTCGACGGCAAGGAGCGCCAGGTGGGCCACAAGCCCGGCACCGTCGGCCAGCCGATCCCCGGCGTCGCGGCGAAAATCGTCGATCCCGAGACCGGCAAGCCCCTTGGCCCCGGCGAAGAAGGATTGCTGCTCATCAAGGGGCCCAATGTCATGCTCGGTTATCTCAAGCAAGAAAATCTCACCGACCAGGTATTGCGCCGCGGCTGGTACGTCACCGGCGATATCGCCAGCATCGACGAGGACGGCTTCATCAGCATCACCGATCGGATATCGCGCTTTAGCAAGATCGGCGGCGAAATGGTGCCGCATCTGAAGATCGAAGAAGCCATCAACGCCGTGTTGGGCACCGTCGCGTCGGCCGTCACCGCGGTGGCCGATCCGCAGCGCGGCGAAAAGCTGGTCGCCTTCTACGCCCAGAACGGCATCAGTCGGGACGAACTGTGGCACAAACTGAATCAAACCGATCTACCCAAGCTGTGGATCCCCAAGCGGGAAAATATCCACAGCATCGAAGAAATTCCGGTGCTGGGCTCGGGCAAAGCGGATCTCAAAAAGCTCAAAACCCTCGCCTTGGAGCGCGCGGCGAGCTGAAACTCAGCAGCGATCGCACTGCTCTCGCCGCGAGACAAGCGCTCGAAAGTTCGATGAGGAAGTTCTCATGATCACCAGCCAACGAGTCCGCGCCCTCTATCAGGCCGCCACCGACGAATTCATGGCCTCGGCCCCGTTCGCCGAGCTGGCTTCCGGGCAAGCAACGCCGGAGTTCGCGCGCGCCTTTGCCCGCAGCGTCTTTCGCACGCACTATCTTTCCGCGCACATCGTCGCGCTCTGTTTCGCGGCGCTGCCCTCCGGCGCGGCTTCGCTCCTGAAAGAAAACCTGCTCGAGGAAATGGGCCGCGGCGACGAGCCGCCGCACTCGGCCCTCCTGCTCCAGCTCGCCGAAGGCATCGGCTGCTCGCAGCAGGAAATCGACCAGCTCACCGAAGACGCGCGCCGGCGCGTGGCGCTTTTCTGCGCCAGCCGCGTCGCATTGCCGACGCTGCGCGAAATCTGCCTCGCCGTCCTGCTGGAAACCCTGTCCTTCGAGTTTATGCTGGCGCGCTGCTCGGCCCGTCTCGCCAAGGCTTTGAACGAGCATTACGGCGTCGCCAAGAGCGCGCTCAGCTGGTTTGAGCTGCACTCGGAAGTCGATGCGCGTCACGCCGAGGAAGCGCTTACGGTCGTCGAAGATTATGTTCGCTTTCATCAGATCAGCGACGCCGCCTTCGAGCGAATTCAGCGCGCCACGCTGAGCAACGTATTTGCAAAGCATTACTTTCCGGCGCACGAACGCGTGTTCGCATCGGCTGCCGGGAGGGACGTGCGCCAGGTCGAGACCATCACGATCTATCGGCTGAGGATCCCGTTTCACCGAGCCTTTCATCATGCGGCGCAAAGCCGCGAACATAGCGATGCGGTGATCGTGCGCGTCACCGACGCGAGCGGCCGGAAGGGCTACGGCGAAGCGCTGCCGCGCCCCTACGTCACCGGCGAAAACACCGAGGCCATGATCGCGCACTTAAGAGAGCGACTGGCGCCGCAAATTTTTCGCCAAGACTGGCCGGCCGGCTGGGGCACCTTCGATCGTCTCGCCGCATGCCAGAGCGATTGGACGCAGAGCGGGCGGCACGAAATCGTCGCCTGGAACGCGGCGTTCTGCGCGGTCGAATTAGCTTTAATCGACTGGAGCCTGCGCGGGATCCACTGCTCCCTGGCCGACTTTTTACCGCCGCTGCGCCGCGAGGTGGTTTACAGCGGCGTGATTTCATCCGACGATCCCGGCGAAGCGGCGGCCTTGGCCGAGCGCATGGTCCAATTCGGTCTGCGCGAGCTTAAAATCAAAGTCGGCACTGCGGACGATATCGATCGAGTCGCGGCGGTGCGGCGGGCCGCAGGACCGGATATCCAACTGCGCGCCGATGCCAACGGCGCCTGGACAGCCGATGAAGCGGTGGCACAATTGCAGCGACTCGCGCCGTTTCATCTGCAACTCATCGAACAGCCGGTCGCCGCCGCGGATTTCGCCGGCCTGCGGCGAGTGCGGCAGGAGAGCGGCATGCCGGTCATGGCCGACGAATCCCTCGTCACCGCCGCGCAAGCGCGCCAGCTCGCGGAAGAGCGCTGTTGCGATTACTTCAACGTGCGCCTGTCGAAGAACGGCGGCATCACCGGCAGCCTGGCGATCGTTAAAATCGCCCAACAAGCCGGTATTAAAGTGCAGGTCGGCGCCCAGGTGGGCGAGACTGCGATTCTGTCCGCCGCGGCGCGCACCCTCGCCGCGCACCTGCCGGAGATCGCTTATGCGGAAGGTTCGTTCGGCACCTGGCTTTTGAGCGAAGACATCGCCTTCGAAGACGTGAGCTTCGGCCCGTCGGGGATGGCCCCTTTGCTGCAAAGCCGGGGTCTCAGCGTGACTGTCAAGGAAGAAGCCCTGGAACGTCTCGCCGCCGAAAAGCTCGAGCTGCGGCGTTAAAGCGATGCGCTGGATCGCCAAGGCCGCTGTCTTCGTCACGAGCCGCGCCTGGCCGTGCTGGGAAAAGCTTACGGCCGATCCGGCCAGAACTCAGAGCGATGCGCTGTTCGCGATCTTGCGGCGCAATCGCTTTACCGTTTTCGGCAAAGATCATCGATTCGATGCCGTCTCATCGCTGCGCGATTACCGCAGACACGTCCCCGTGCGCGACTACGAAGGCTTGCGCGCTTATGTCGAGCGCGTCGAGGCCGGAGAAGCGAACGTTCTAACCGAAGAGCCGGTTTCGATGTTTGCGCTGACGAGCGGCAGCACCGGCGCTCCCAAGTTGATCCCGGTCACCCAATCGAGCCGCGCCAACCATCGCCGGCTGACTCGCCTGTGGTATTACCGCGCCTACCTGGATCACCCGACGCTGTTCGACGGCAAGCTGCTCGGCGCCGTCAGTCCGGCCCATGAAGGCATGACGCCTGGCCAAATTCCTTTCGGCGCCGCTTCGGGACTGGTTTACCAAAGCAGCCCGCGCTGGATACAAAACGCTTTTGCCGTCCCTTACGAAGCGGCTCAGGTAAAGGAATTCGCGGCCAAGTATTATTTGATCATGCGCTTGGCCATCGAGCATCCGATCAGCTTTTTCGGCACTCCCAATCCGAGCACGATCCTGCGCCTGGTCGAGACCGCGGACCAATATAAGGATGATCTCATCCGCGACATCCGCGACGGCACGATCAGCTCGCGCTGCGCATTGGCGCCGGCTCTACGCAGCTCTCTGGAGGCGCGGCTCAAAAAAAATTCCCGGCGCGCCGCTCAGCTGGAAAGCTTCGCCGGACGAGCCGGCGCTCTGCGCCCGCGCGAATACTGGCCCGGCCTCGCGCTCATCGGCTGTTGGAAAGGCGGCAGCGTGGGCGTGCGCTTGCACGAGTTGCCGCGCTGGTTTGGCGCGCATGTCCCGGTGCGCGACCTCGGCTACATGGCAAGCGAGGCGCAGATCACATTGCCGATCACCGATGCGGGCTGCGGCGGAATTCTCGATATCGCCGGCAACTTTTATGAGTTCATTCCCGAGTCGGAAATCGGCAGCGGGCAGCCTGAAGCGCTTACCTGCGATCAGCTCGAGAGCGGCCAGAGCTATTATCCGATTCTGACCACGCCGGCCGGACTCTATCGCTACGACATCAACGACGTGGTGCGTGTTGCGGGGTTCCACAAAAGAACGCCGATCCTCGAATTCGTTCGCAAAGGCCGCGATGTCACGAGCATCACCGGCGAAAAGCTGCACGTCAATCAGGTCATCGCCGCCATGGCAGAGGCGCAAAAGATCGCCGGGCTTGTCCTGCGGCACTATGGCGCGAGCGCCGATGTTGATCGGTCGCGCTATCTCTTCTCGGTGGAATTCGACGCCGGCGCGCCGGAGCGCGAAGCGCTCGAGCGTCTCCTGAAGATCCTCGATGACCAGCTTTGCCGTCTCAACGTCGAGTACCGGGAAAAGCGCCGCTCCGACCGTCTTCATGCGCCGGTTTTGCAGATCATGCGGTCCGGCTGGTTTGAGCGCAAAACCAGCGCGGCATTGCGGCGCACCGGCCGCGATGCTCAGATTAAAATGCCGTTACTGAGTAATGAGCCGGAAGACGCCGCTGAGATATCCTCCGTCATCGAATGTGTCGGCCCATCCGGCGAAGGGTGACTTCCATGCACGGACCGATCCTCGCGGCTCTGACCGTTCTCTTCGCCCTGCGTGTCCTCGGGCAAGCACTGGTGGCGTTTTTCGGCGTGGTCTGGCTGCCGGCCATGAACCAGTGGTTTTCCGGAATGATTCCCTACCCGGCGCTGTTGGTTTTTCAAATCCTCATGCTGATCCTGATGATCAAAATTAGCATCGACGTGTGGCGTGCCTGCGGCATTTTCGGTGCGCCGCGGCGGCACTGGCATAACTTTCTGATCAAGTTCAGCGTCGCTTACGCCGCCTTGATGGCGCTGCGCTATGGGTTGACGATGATCCTCTATCCCGAGATGCGCTGGTTTAGCGGCACCATTCCGATTTTTTTTCATTTCGTTTTGGCCGCCTTCATCTACGTTATCGCAGATTACCACCGCTCCCAAAGCTAATTGCATGCCCCGACCCCGCGTGTTAAAAACTGGCTCATTCGGAGGTGGGCATGGATTTTCAAAAATTGGCCGACAAGGCGCTGCAGGGCATACTCCCCGAGCGTGAAGAACTGCTCGAGGTATTGAACGCCCCCGACGAGCAGCTGCCCGAACTGCTGAGCGCCGCCTTTCGAGTGCGCCACCGTTACTACGGCAAGCGCGTGCAAATTCACGTGCTGCAGAACGCCAAAAGCGGTCTCTGCCCCGAGGATTGCCATTACTGCTCGCAGTCGGCGGTTTCCCAAGCGCCGGTTGAAAAATATCCCTTCATGTCCAAAGCCGAGCTCGTCGAGAGCGCCCGCAAAGCCAAACAGGCCGGCGCAGTGCGTTTTTGCATCGTTAACAGCGGGCGCGGCCCGACCAACAAAGAGATCGACGAAATTACCGAAGCCGTGCGCGAGATTCGCGCCGAGACCGGCATGAACATCTGCTGTTCGCTCGGCTTGATGAATGAAGAGAAGACCCGCAAGCTCGCCGCCGCCGGCGTGGGGCGGGTCAATCATAACTTGAATACCAGCCGCGAGCGCCACGCTGAGATCGTCACAACGCATACCTTCGACGACCGGGTCAACACCATCGAAAGCGTCAAGCGCGCCGGTATCGGCACCTGTTCGGGCGGCATCATCGGCATGGGCGAAAATGACGACGACATTATCAATCTGGCGCTGACCCTGCGTGCCATGGACATCGATTCGATTCCGGTGAATTTCCTGAACTCGATCCCGAACACACCTTTCGAGCATAAGCGCGAACTGACGCCGCAGCGCTGCTTGAAGGCCCTTTGCCTGTTCCGCTTTGTCAATCCGAGTAAAGAGATTCGGGTCGCCGGCGGCCGCGAAGTGAATCTGCGTTCGCTTCAACCGTTGAGCTTGTATCCGGCCAATTCGATGTTCGTCAACGGCTATCTCACCACGCCTGGACAGGACGCCAGCGACGCGCACCAGATGATCCGCGACCTGGGTTTTGAACTCGACCAGCCGGCAGCGATCTAGGAGCTGTTCATGCTACGAAGACAAATCGATGACGCTGTGTCGATCGGGGGTGTGACCCTGTAGGAGCGATGGCATCAGCGTGAAGGTTTCATCGTCAGGTTCATTCTTGCAGAATGCCTGAACTTTTTACTCGTAATCGCATGGTCAACTCGTTTATTGCCGCTTCAGGGCTCAACTGCCTTGCCATCGCTCCGGAAGGGTTGCGCCTCGATCTCTAGTGGCTGAATAACCCGGCTGGCCGAACACTATCGACACGATGACTGCGTCTTCCCAATCGTTTTTTAAGGAGGAAGCTATGGCCACAAAGATTCGCCGCTTGGCACTATGGGTCGTGCTGGCGTTGGTCTCGATCATCCCAGCCACCGCTCCCGCACAAGAAAAGCCTGCCCCCAACGTTCAACCGATGCCGAACATGGTGCCGGGGCGTCCCGATATTCCCAGCGCGGAAATCCAGAAAACCTTGCGCGGCGTGCCGGCGCCGAAGTCGCCGACGTCGGCGGAAAAATTGGCCCTCGACAAGCTCAAATTGCCGAAGGGATTCAAGATCGAAGTTTTCGCCAGCGGCATCGCCAATGCGCGATCCCTAAGAATCGGCGATAAAGGCACCGTTTTCGTCAGCAACCGCGTGCTCGACAAAGTTTACGCCATCGTTCAGCGCGGCGATAAGCGCGAAACCAAAGTCGTCGCGTCGGGACTGGACCGGCCCAACGGACTCGCATTCCATAACGGCGCACTCTACATCGCCGAAGGGACCAAGATCTCCAAGCTGGAGCGGATCGAGGACACGATCGACAATCCCAATAAACCGATGGTCATTTACAGCGACCTACCCAATCACCAATCCCATGGCTGGCGCTACATCGGCATCGGCCCGGACAACAAGCTCTACATAAACATCGGCGCGCCGTGCAACATCTGCGAGCCGCCGCCCACCAACGCGCAGATTCGCCGCCTCAATTTGGACGGCAGCGGCGCGGAACCGTTCGCCTTGGGCGTGCGCAATTCGGTGGGCTTTGACTGGCACCCGATCACCAAGGATTTCTACTTCACCGACAACGGCCGTGACTGGTTGTCCGAAGACCTGCCCGAAGATGAATTGAATCGCGTCACCAAGGTGGGCCAGCACTTCGGCTTTCCGTATTGCCACCAGGGCAACTTCACCGACCGCGAGATGGGTTGGGGACGCTCCTGCGACGAGTTCACGCCGCCGGTCGCCCTGCTCGGCCCGCACAGCGCCGCGCTCGGCATGCGCTTTTACACTGGCAACATGTTTCCTCGCGAATACCGCAACGCCATCTTCATCGCCCGCCACGGCTCGTGGAACCGCACCAAAAAAATCGGCGGCGACGTCGTTGTCGCCAAATTAAACGTCGACGGCACGGTACGATCGGTGCAGCCGTTCATCACCGGCTTTTTACAGAACAACGAGTACTGGGGGCGCCCCGTCGATGTCCAAGTGATGAAAGACGGCTCGATGCTGATCTCCGATGATTACGCCGGCGCGGTTTATCGGGTGATTTACAGCCCGCAGATCGCCGGCCGCTGAAGCCGGCAGGTTGACGCCCGATGCCCAGCAAGACGGCTATTTTGTCCATCGCAAATCTCAAAAACGACGACTTGCCTGCATTGCGCGCAGCCTTCAACGCTCTGCCCGGCGTGGAGAAAATCGATTTCAACGTCGAGCGCAGCGTCGCCGTCATCGAGTTCGACCCGAGCCAGTCGCACATCGATGATTTTCTCAGGGCCGTGCTGAAAGCGGGATTTCAGGTGCTTTGAGTAAGAGCGATCGAGGATGGCAGTGCTCGATGTGAGTTCTCCATTCCGTATCATCTTCGTGCATCATTGCGTTATGGAGACAACAGTGTAAGGATGACACACCACCGATTCGCCGGAGGTAAAGACTATTTGCGGCTGGCGCTAGCTGGACGCCATTGACCAGCTAACCTGACCGCGAGCCAAACCAACGAACTGACCGAGCACGTTTGACTCCGCTCCGGCGTCAACTCGACGCTTATTTTAAAGCCCGAACGGTTTCACACCGCTCGGGCTTTCTTTTTTTTCGGAGAAGGCTCATTGACAAGATCGGATTAGCACAACGACCGGCCAGAGCTTTCCGGTTCCGATTTTGATGCGGAATTGACACCTATGATGTGTAGATGTCTCCTTTTGATCGGCATTACTCGTTGCGGTTCACCCGGGCGACACCGGCGATGACAAAGACGCTGCAAATAATTCTTTCTATCATCGCGCTGCTCGCTTGTAATGCAATTGGCGAGGCGCAGCAGGAGCAAAAAGTTCGCCGGATCGGATTCCTATCTGGTGTGTCCCGTTCGTTTCTATCAAGCCGCATCGACGCATTCCGGCTAGGTCTCCGCGATCTTGGGTACGTCGAGGGAAAGAACATCGCTATCGAGTGGCGATTTGCCGAGGGTAAAGCTGATTGGTTAACTAGCCTTGCAGGTGAGCTAGTGCGGCTCAAAGTCGAGGTCATCGTTACGGCAGCTCCGCTACCCACCAATGCTGCGAAGAAAGCAACTGGTACGATTCCCATCATTATGGCGTTTGATGATGATCCCGTTGGCTCTGGATTCGTTACCAGCCTTGCTCGACCGGGTGGAAACATTACGGGACTATCAACTCAAGCGTCAGATATTGGCGGAAAGCAACTGGAGCTTCTTAAGGAGATAGTCCCCAAGCTCTCCCGCCTGGCCGTCCTCGGCAATTCGACCGTTCCTGGTTACGGGCAAATGGTAAAAGAAATCGAAGTTGCTGCCAAGGCGCTCGCCGTTAAAGTTCTATACCTAATCGTACAAAAACCCGAAGACATTGAGGCTGCATTTCAGAGCGCAACTAAGGAGCGTGCAAATGCAATCATTGTGCTCGGTACCCCTGCCATCCTTAGCCGACAACAAGACGTTGTAGACCTCGCAGCAAAGAATCGGCTGCCTACGACGTACATCAGGCCAGAGTTTGTCGAGCACGGCGGGCTTATGACCTACGGTGTGAGCATGAATGATCTGTTCCGCCGCGCGGCAACTTACGTGGATAAAATTTTGAAAGGTACCAAACCAGCCGATATCCCAGTCGAGCAACCAATGAAATTCGAGTTCGTCATCAACCTTAAAACCGCCAAGCAGCTCGGTTTGGAAATCCCCCAGTGGACGCTGATGAAGGCGGATCGGGTGATACGGTGATGCGCAACATTGTCATTGGCGTAATTGCTTGCTTGTTCGTACTGAGGGTTTGCACCGCCGAGGCGCAGGCGGCGAGAATTCCCCGGATAGGAATATTGTTCGCGTCCTCCGCGTCCGTTCAATCGGCCCGGATCGATGCATTTCGCCAACGGCTGCGTGAGCTTGGGTATGTCGAAGGAAAAAACATTGTCATCGAGTACCGATATGCGGATGGGAAACTCGAACGGCTGCCTGACCTTGCTGCCGAACTGGTGGGTCTCACAGTTGACGTGATCGTCACCGTCCCCCAGGCTATTTCAGCTGCTCAGAAGGCGAGCCCGACAATTCCCATCGTGTTCGCGCTTCATTCCGATCCAGTTGGAACTGGGCTTGTCTCCAGCCTGGCGCGACCTGGAGGAAATATCACCGGACTTAGCGCCATGGCGACAGATCTAGATGGCAAACGATTGGAGCTGCTCAAGGAAGCCTTTGCTGAGTTTACGCGGGTGGCCTTCCTGCGGCAAGCGATTGGCATGAGGACAAACCTGGCTCTCACAGAGATGGAAGCTGCGGCCAAGGCGTTGGGAGTCAAACTTCTGTCGCTTCCGGTGCGAAACCTTGAAGATTTCGGGAGCGCATTTGCGCGAGCGAAAAGGGAACGTACCCAGGCTCTCATTACGAGCATAGGTGGACTTATCACTACTCAGCAACGCCAAGTGTTGGACTTCGCGGCAAAGAACCGGTTGCCGGCGATGTACCCAGCGAGTGAGTTCGTTGAGGCCGGCGGCTTGATGAGTTACGCGCCGAGCTATACGGACTTATTCCGGCGCGCCGCTGACTTTGTGGACAAGCTCCTGAAGGGCACCAAGCCCGCCGACCTGCCGGTCGAGCAGCCGAAGAAGTTCGAGTTCATCGTCAATCTGAAGGCCGCCAAGCAGATCGGCGTGACGATTCCGCCGAATGTGCTAGTGCGGGCCGATCGGGTAATCAAGTGATTCAATTTTAGATTTTCGCTTGCCGATTTTGGATTGAGGGACGAAGACATGGCGAAGATATTTCGGAGTGCAACTCCGTGGGTTCGCTCCGATAATCGAAAATCTAAAACCCGTGGTGAGCGAGGTCGAACCATCCAAAATCGAAAATGGGCGGGGCTTTTTGCAATCATCGTGGCGCTTACGGTGTGCGGGCCGAGGGCCGAGGCGCAGCAGACGGGAAAAATATCCAGGATCGGTTTTTTATCCCCTGGTAATAGTGGACCTTCACCCCTTCTCGACGCGTTTCGACAGGGATTGCGCGAGCATGGCTACATAGAAGGGCAGAACATCCGTGTCGAGTATCGCTATGCGGAAGGTAAGCTCGACCGACTGCCGGAGCTTGCTGCCGAGCTAGTACGTCTTAAAGTTGATATCATCTTTGCCATCAACGCCACAGCGGCACGTGCTGCTAAGAATGTTACCAAGACAGTTCCGATCGTGTTTACATGGGTTGCCGATCCGTTGGAAATTGTTGATAGCCTCTCCCAACCCGGAGGAAACCTCACGGGCATGTCCACACTCGCCTGGGACCTCGGTGGCAAACGGTTGGAGCTTATGAAGGAAGCTATTCCGCGCCTATCGCGGGTAGGCGTTCTCTGGAATTCCGCCAATCCAACAGCGACACGCGTCTTTAAGGAGATCGAGGAAGCGGGTCCGCAACTCGGACTTCAAATTTATGCGATGATGGCACGAAATTCCGATCAGCTACAAAAGGCGTTTGAAGTCGCTACGGCTGAAAAAATCAACGGGCTCTTCGTAATCGAAGAAGCAGTGATGGCTTCAAATCGGAAACGCGTTCTGGATTTAGCCGCCAAACGTCGGTTGCCAACAGGCTCTCAGTACAAGGAATTCGCGGAGGGCGGCGGTTTGCTCACATATGGTCCAGATCTACCGGACTTGTTTCGGCGTGGTGCTATCTTTATCGACAAGATTCTCAAAGGCAGAAAGCCCGCCGACTTACCGGTTGAGCAGCCGATGAAACTGGACTTCGTGCTTAATATAAGAACCGCTCAGCAGCTTGGCCTCACCATTCCGCAGTGGACGCTGATGAAAGCGGACAAAGTGATCAAGTGAACAAGGCAACAGGCAGTAGGCAACAGTAGGAATCTCGAATTGCCGCGTTTGGGTTGAAGAGAAAAAGCATGAAACAAAAATTTTGGCTGCAGTGGCTAAATTCTTCTTCCGACAATCGGCAATCTAAAATTCAAAATCGAAAATTGGTAGGGCTTGTCTCCGGATCCTCACGGGGACGAAGCCGGTGGACTTGCCGGTTGCGGCGCCTATGAAGTTCGAGATGAGGAAATCTTCAGACGGCGAAACAGATCGGCGTGACCATTCCGCAGTCTGTGCTGTATCGAGCGGACAAAGTGATCAAGTGAACAACGTAACAGGCACGAGGCAGTAGGCAACAGTAAGAAATTCGGAATACGGGAAAAGCACATGAACAAGAGATTGCTGAATCATTTTTGGGTTTCTTCCTCCGGCAATCCAAAACCTGTCCTGAGCATGGTCGAAGGATCGGCAATCCAAAATCCAAAATGGGTAGGGTTGGTCGCCTTCGTTGTCGCATTCGTGGTGTGTGGTGCTGTGGCAGACGCGCAGCAGGTAAAGTCGCCGCGCATCGGCCAGCTATCAACGAGTCACCCCGCTTCCAGCGGCGCACGCGAGTTCTTAGAGCGAGAACTCCGTTTGGTCGGGTATGTCGTGGGCAAGAACATCGCTATCGAGTTTCGATATGCTGAGAATAAGCTCGACCGACTCCAAGCCCTGGCAGAAGAACTCGTCGCTCTCAGGGTTGACGTGATCGTCGCAGGGACGACACCCGGTGCACTCGCAGCCAAGAATGCAACCAGGACGATCCCCATCGTTTTTCACAGTGTGTCTGATCCTATCGCGGTTGGCCTGATTAATAGCTTAGCGCGGCCCGGCGGAAACCTTACCGGGATTACCGACATTGGTGCGGTGTTGGCTGGCAAACGGCTGGAGTTATTAAAGGAAACCGTTCCCAAGGTTTCCCGCATCGCAGTGCTATGGGATCCACAGCATTCAAGCTCTGTGCAGGAATGGAAAGAAAATCAACTGGTGGCACGAGAATTAGGGTTAGAGCTTCATTCCATGGCGGTCAGCAGCCCGGAAAAATACGCGGCAGCGTTCAAGGAGACGATTCTGGCGCGCAGCGGCGCTCTTGCTGTGACAGGCCATTCATTAGCGGTTGCTAATCAAAAACAGATCGCGGAACTGGCGATAAAAAACCGACTGCCTGCGATTTATCATCGGGCCGATTTTGTCGCTAGTGGTGGCCTGATGTCCTACGGACCCCACCGGGCAGAACAAGACAGGCGCGTCGCTGTAATGGTCGATAAGATTCTTAAGGGGACCCGGCCTGGTGAAATTCCAGTCGAGCAGCCGATGAAGTTTGATTTCATTGTCAACCTCAAAACCGCCAAGCAGATCGGCTTAACCATGCCGCAATGGACGCTGATGAAGGCGGATCGGGTAATCAAGTAATTTTGGATTTGCGATTTTGGCTTGAAAGAGACGATCAGATGAACAGAATATGGATTCGATTCTTCGTTTCTCCCTCCAGCAATCGAAAACCTGTCCTGAGCATTGTCGAAGGATCGGCAATCCAAAATCCAAAATGGCTGGGTTTTGTCGCCTTCGTTGTCGCATTCGTGGTGTGCGGTGCTGTGGCCGAGGCGCAGCAGACGGCAACAACTCCACGCATAGGATACCTAAATACTTCTTCGTTTTCTGCTCTCGCGGAACGGATCGAGGCATTTCGGCAGGGCCTGCGCGAGCTGGGATACGTCGAGGGGAAAAACATCGTCATCGAGTGGCGAAATGCAGAGGGAAAACTCGATCGTCTCCCCCAGTTCGCCTCCGAGTTAGTAAATCTTAAGGTAGATGTTATTGTCACGACAGGTCCGACAACGACTCGTCCTGCTAAGGAAGCAACCTCTACGATTCCCATTGTCATGGCTCAGGACACCGATCCTGTTGGGAATGGATTTGTCGCAAGCCTGGCGCGACCGGGCGGCAACATAACTGGGCTGTCCAGCCTTGCTCCCGAGTTAAGCGGAAAACGACTGGAGCTTTTGAAGGAGACCGTTCCGAGGCTTTCCCGTACGGCCGTCTTCTGGACTTCAACCACTCCGGGCAGCGCGCACATGTTAAACGACATGGAACGCGCCGCAGCGGCGTTAGCGGTAAAGCTTCAATTCCTAGACATACTAGGCACGAAGGATATTGACACGGCATTTCGAAACGCAAGTAAGGGGCATGCGGATGCGGTGCTCGTCATGTCGAGCGGCGTCGCCGCTGCTCACCGATCGCAGATTAAAGAACTCACAATAAAGAACCGGCTTCCGGCGATATACTTCAGATCAGAATTTGTTGAAGACGGAGGTCTTATGAGTTACGGCGCGAACTTTACCGATATGGACCGTCGCGCTGCTACCTATGTGGACAAGATTTTAAAAGGCAGAAAACCCGCAGACCTGCCCGTCGAACAGCCGATCAAATTCGAGTTCGTCGTCAACTTGAAAGCGGCGAAACAGATCGGCCTGACAATTCCGCCAAACGTATTGGTGCGGGCGGATCGGGTAATCAAGTGATTCGATTTTAGATTTTCGATTGCCGATTTTCGATTGGGGAAGTAAGCACATGAAAGTATTTTCTACGAAGCGCATTTCCGATTCTTGTTCCGACAATCGGCAATCTAAAATTCAAAATCGAAAATTGGCAGGGCTTGTCTCCGGATCCTCACGGGGACGAAGCCGGCGGACTTGCCGGTTGCGGCGCCTATGAAGTTCGAGATGAGGAAATCTTCAGACGGCGAAACAGATCGGCGTGACCATTCCGCAGTCTGTGCTGTTTCGGGACGGACAAAGCCATTAAGTGACAGAAGCCAGAGATCGGCGGTTAGCAAAAAAACGGGGCGAAAAAACCTATGACAAAAAAATTTTTTCTCTGGCTGCAGGCACTTTACGTTGTTGCCAATGTTTTCGTCGCTCAGGCGCAGCAGGCAGGGAAAGTCTTCCGGATAGGATACCTAAATTCTAACACCCCTTCCGCAGCCGCGGCTCGCACAGAGGAATTTCGGCAGAGCCTGCGCGAGCTTGGGTACGTGGAAGGGAAGAATATTGTCATTGAGTATCGATATGCAGAAGGAAAGCTTGATCGACTCCCCGCGCTCGTGACCGAGTTGGTCCATATCAAGGTCGATGTCATTGTCACAGCAGGCAATGAAGCGGTCCAGGCTGCAAAGAACGCAACGCAGATGATCCCCATCGTCATGGCTTTCAGTGGTGATCCGGTTGCGGCCGGATTTGTTGAGAGCTTATCGCGGCCTGGAGGAAACATTACGGGAATCAGCAGGATTAACGTGGAATTAACGGCAAAGCAATTGGAGCTTCTTAAGGAAACCATTCCAAAAATCGTTCTCGTAGCTTTTCTCCTTAATAGGGAAGGTCGCGTCCCGGAGCTGGCTCTCAAGGATGCGCAGGCTGCCGCTCCGTCCTTAGGGCTGAGGGTTCAAACGTTGGAGCTTCGAACTCGCGACGATTTAGAACCCGCGTTCCAATCCGCAGTCAGAGAGCGCGCCGGCGCTCTGCTTGTGTTACCTGGTGGGTTTAACAGTTTTCATCGAAAACGAATCGTGGAGTTAGCAGCAAAAGAGCGACTTCCCAGTATGTTCGGACGACCCGAAGCTGTTGAGAGCGGTGGTCTCATGTCTTATGGCGCAACCCCCATCCACGAGTTTCGGCGCGCTGCCATCTACGTGGACAAGATACTGAGGGGAAGGACACCCGCCGATCTCCCCGTCGAACAGCCGATGAAGTTTGAATTCGTCGTCAATCTCAAAACGGCGAAGCAGATCGGCCTGACAATTCCCCCGAATGTGCTAGTGCGGGCCGATCGGGTAATCAAGTGATTCAATTTTAGATTTTCGCTTGCCAATTTTGGATTGAGGGACGAAGACATGGCGAAGATATTTCGGAGTGCAACTCCGTGGGTTCGCTCCGATAATCGAAAATCTAAAACCCGTGGTGAGCGAGGTCGAACCATCCAAAATCGAAAATGGGCGGGGCTTTTTGCAATCATCGTGGCACTTACGGTGTGCGGGCCGAGGGCCGAGGCGCAGCAGGCGGTGCGAATTCTCCGGATAGGCATCCTGATCGCGACCTCCGCATCCAGCGTTTCGGCCAGGCTCGAAGCCTTTCGCCAACGGCTGCGCGAGCTTGGGTATGTCGATGGGAGAAACATCATCATTGAGTACCGCTACGCTGAAGGGAAACTCGAACGGCTGGCTGACCTTGCAGCCGAACTGATCCAGCTCAAAGTTGACGTTATCGTCACTGCGGGCCCGGCGACTTTAGCTGCCAAAAAGGCGACTGCGACAATTCCCATCGTATTCACCGCTGCTAATGATCCTTTAGGCACTGGGGTTGTTTCCAGCCTGGCACGACCGGGCGGGAACATTACCGGACTTAGCGTCATGGCGCCGGATCTCGATGGCAAACGGTTGGAACTGCTCAAGGAAGCCTTCCCTAAGATTGCCCGGGTTGCTTTCCTCTGGCAATCGGGTGGTTCGAGGGGAAACCTGGCTCTCACAGAAATGGAGGCTCCAGCCAAGGCGTTCGGACTCAAACTTCAATCGCTTGAGGTGCGAGGCCCTGACGATTTTGCGACCGTATTCGAACGAGCGAAAAGGGACGGCACCCAGGCGCTAATTACGACCCCAAATCCACTTATCAGTGCTCAGCAACGCCAAGTGTTGGACTTCGCGGCAAAGAACCGGTTGCCGGCGATGTACCCAGCGAGTGAGTTTGTCGACGCCGGCGGCTTGATGAGCTACGCGGCCAACTATGTGGACTTATACCGGCGCACCGCTGATTTCGTCGACAAGATCTTGAAAGGCAGCAAGCCCGCCGACATTCCAGTCGAGCAGCCGACGAGATTTGAGTTCATCATCAATCTCAAAACAGCCAAACAGATCGGTTTGACAATTCCGCCGAACGTATTGGTGCGGGCGAGTCGCGTGATCAAATAATTTTGGATTTTCGATTTTGAATTTTTGATTGAGGGAAAGCCCATCATGTTGACTAACATTATTTTCGTCACGCTAACCGTCTTGATCTGGTCTGCGGCTGATCTCGCAGAGGCGCAGCAGGTAAAGAAAATCCCGCACATAGGCTATCTGACGGGTACGTTCGCCTCCGCTACCCCGGGCCGCCGCGACGTATTCCGTCAGGGACTACGAGAGCTTGGCTATGTGGAGGGACAGAATTTAATTCTCGTGCAACGATTTGCAGACGGAAAACTGGAACGCCTTCCTGAGCTTGCGGAGGAGCTAGTGCGTTTAAACGTGGATATTATAGTCACCGCCGGTCTTGGGCCGACACGCGCAGCCAAGGCAGCAACAACCACCATTCCGATTGTGATGACCAACGAAGGCGATCCAGTGGGTGCTGGACTTGTTAAAAGCCTCGCGCGACCCGGCGGAAATATCACCGGTCTGTCAACTCTCGCGCCAGAACTGAACGGAAAGCGGTTAGAAATATTGAAAGAGATGGTTCCTAAACTTTCACGTGTGGCGGTCTTTCGGACGTCAACGCAACCGGGCATCGCACAGATTCTCAAAGAATTAGACATCGCTGCAAAGGCGTTGGATATTCGGCTGCAATATTTAGATGTATTGGAGCACAAACACATTAGCCGCACATTCCAAGCAGCAACAAAAGAACGGGCGGGGGGTGCGCTTTTTATCGTGGCCGGCGCTGTTGTCAATGAACAACGCGCACAGATCGCCGCACTCGCGGTAAAAAGCCGGCTGCCAGTCATGTATACGGGACGGGCTTATGTCGAATCGGGGGGACTGGTGACCTATGGCATTAATACCGAAGACTTGGACCGGCGGGCCGCAACATATGTGGATAAGATTCTGAAGGGTCAGAAACCTGGAGATCTGCCCATTGAGCAACCGATGAAATTTCACTTCATCATCAACCTAAGAGCCGCGAAGGGAATTGACCTCACGATTCCCCCAAACGTCTTGGTGCGGGCGGATCGAGTCATTCGGTGAATCGATTTAGAGTCGAGATTGCCAATGATGGATCGAGAAACGACAACGCTTCAATCTGCTGAAGGCGGACGCTCTGTCATGTTCTTTTGGCTACAGATTGTTTTTGAGTTGCAGGATTTTCAATCCCGGTATGGCCGGAATCCGGCGGTCATTGGTCAAGAACGAGCTGCAGTTAGCCACCATCGCAGCCGCCACTTGAATCGCGTCGGGAGGCTTCAGCTTAAAGGCTGCGCGAACTTGTGCCGCGGCTTTGAGAAGAGGACGGTCAATGTCGATAAAACGGAGGCCACGGCTTCTTGTCAATAACGCCTCATAGCGATCGGCAAGCGAAATGTTGCCAGTCCGATATGGCACGACGAGAACCTCCAATAAAGTTAGACCGGACGTAACGGCGGGCAAAGAACCTTGATCGATCGCTTCAAAAAGAGCTTTCACGAGCGGGAGGTACTGTCTACTTTCCTCGATGAAGTAGATGAAAACCTGAGTATCAAGAGCGACCGGTCCGGGTTTGAGGTCATCGATCAATCCCACTCGCGGCGTTCCCTGCTCACATATTTGCTGGTGTCAACCTTGCTCCAGACTTCTTTTCCGAGGCCCCGGAGATCAAGGATCGACAAGGAACTGGCATCCTCCGTGGCCTGGCTAAGGATATGAATAACCTCCTGGGCAACAGATCGGTGCTCTCTGTTTGCGCGCGCCTGAATCTTTCGATAGAGGCGGTCCGGCATTTTCTTGATATTCAATGTGGCCATTGTTCCTCCAAAGTGGAGTCATTATGGAGGAGCGCAAAGCTTGCGTCAAGCAGCGTAATGATCGTGAGGGTTTCCGACAGGACAAGATTGGATGTTAGAAATTGGGCTTTTGAAAGCAACAAATCGGTGTGAGTCGATTTCGCGGCGGCATGATATTCGCCATCTTCGTCAGCCAACGCAAGAAAGGCGCCGGTGTCCAGGAAAACTCTCAAGCCGCGTTCCTCTAGGAATAGAGGTACTTGTCGTGCGTTTTGGAAAGGTCGTGAGCTTTGCACCTAAACAAGCCAACGATCCGCGTGGCGGCATGGGAGGCTGCTTGTTTCCGGCGTACGGGGCGATCGTGCGGACCTCGAGCCAATGGCTGGTTTAGTGTGCTCGCGACTTGGTTTAACGGTCGGTTCAACTCGCTGTCGATTCTTGATGCGAACCTTGGAGAGCGGTTTGAAAACAGCGCTATGGCAGGGCGGCCCCAAACGGTCCCGGTGTGACCAGCTGAATCTATTCTGTCGGCTCGGGCTTGGGAATAGCCCAGCGCACTTTGTTTGCGGCGATTTCACGAAGCGCCACCACGACCTCTCGATTGTCTGACTTGATGCATGGCGTGGCTCCCTTTTGGAGCTGCCGCACCCGCAGCGCAGCGAGTAAAACCAGATCAAAGCGACTGCGAACGTTACCGAGACAATCCTCAACCGTTATTCTTGCCATGTTCGATTCCTCTCTTTTTATTGAACCCGGCGTGCTCTGCTTCTTAGTAGCTGCGGAATGCGCAGACGAGTCGCCGGATCCGTCAGGGATGTGAAAAACAGAAATGTGCGGCAGCGCGCGCGCATCGCATGACCTCCCTGTGAGTTGGGGTTCGGGCTTCCGGTCCTGCGGCCCCGGTGAGGTAAGCTCAAACTGTCAGTGAGAAGTGCAGCATAGGCTCGAATGCATACGCATGCAAACGATAATTTAAAATTATTTTGATCGCGTCTTTTTTATTTTTAAAATGGTCCACTATTGGACAGCAATCACTCCCAGGGATGCTTAAGCTAATAAGCTAAGGCGAGAGCTGTACTGGCGCGCAAGAGGCAGAGGGCCCGACAAATCAGTCGGCAACGACTTCCCGATTCAGATCCTTCCTCTTCCAATATCCAAGGGCTTTAGCAAGCCTGAAAAAAAGGAGAGAGTTATGAATCCTCTATTTATTGTCGCTGTGCCACTGGGGCTGGTGGTCCTAGGGATGGTACTGAACAGCATCGACCTCGGCTTCAACCAACCGATGAGTTCGCCGGAGCAGGATCCGCTCAAGAGATTGACTGCGGAAAAGGAATCGTATCGCAAGTTTTTCGATCTCCAGAGAAGCCGGTCGATCAAACGTCAAAAACGGATCGGTCAGTATGCCTGGTTGGTCATGGCCTCTTTCATCGGTGCTTTCATCTGGCTCTATACGGATACGGTAAACAAAACGAGCCTTTCGAGTCGAATTGCCGGGCTTCAAACACTGGCAACCGAAGAAGGTAAACAGATGGTGCTCTCGGTGACTCTAGACGATGGAAGGAATGTCAAATACCTGATCAAATTGCCTCAGGCGGATAAATTGCACTTCGCCGCGAAAGAAGCCACGGCCAATGAAAAAGTCTCATCATGGGAGACCGAACAATTGGGTACGGCTCTAAGCACCGGAGATCATCCATTGCCGCTTGGCATCGCGTTAAAAATGTCCCAAGTAGCCGTGCAGCCTAGATAGACGAAAAACTAAAGGCGAGCAGTGCTCGTTCCAGCATGGTGGATGGCGGATCGCTGGCCGAAGATGCTTTCGATCCTCCATCCTTCCTCGTCAATCGTCGGCGAAAGGATCAGTCGCCCGCGACCGTCATGCGCGAGATCAACACGGTGGGCGCGGCGACGCGGCCGCGCAGTTCCAGATCATTGCCTACCATCGCGATGTTTTGCAACATCTCTTTCAAATTGCCGGCGACGGTGACTTCCTCGACCGGGTAGGCGAGCGCGCCGTTTTCGATCCACAAACCGGCCGCGCCACGCGAATAGTCGCCGGTCACCATGTTAACGCCGAAGCCGATCATCTCCGTCACATAGAAACCGTTTTTGACCGAGCCGATAATCGCTTCCGGCGCGTCCTGGCCGGCGGCGAGATAAAAATTCGCCGGCGACACGCCGGGCGGCTCGCCCGCCGAACGCGAGGCGTTGCCCGTGGAAGCCATGCCGAGCTTTTTGCCGCTGTAGGTATCGAGCAGGTAGCTCTTGAGCTCGCCTTTCTCGACGACGCTTTTCTTTCGTACCGGCAAACCCTCGGCATCGAAAGGCCGGGAGCCCAGCGCGCCGGGGATCGTGCCGTCGTCGATAACATTGAGAAGTTCCGAGCCGATCCTGGTGCCCAATTTACCCGCCAGAAAAGACGCGCCCTTGTAGAGCGAATAGCCGTTGATCGCGGACGCCAAGGCGCGCAGCAGCGAGGCTGCCATATCCGGATCGAACACGACCGGCACCTCGCAGGTCTTCACCTTGCGTGCGCCCAGGCGCCGCAACACGCGCCTGGCGGCTTTTTCGCCGACGTGCCGCGAGGATTCGAGCTTGGCGAATTTCCGATTGGATGAGTACCAGTAATCGCGCTGCATGGAGCCGTTTTCTTTCGCCACCGGCGAGACCGAGTGACCGAACGTCGAGCCGCGATATTCGCCGGCGAAGCCGTGGCTGTTGACGTAAACGACTCGCCCGTATTGGTTGGAAAATTCCGCGCCTTCGGAATTGTTGATGCGCCGATCGAAAGCGAGCGCGCTTTTCTCAGTCTCGAGGGCGATGGCGATTTTCTCGTCCACCGAGATGCCGTGCGCCGATTCGTCAACCAGATCCAGTTCGGGCAGGTCGCGCGCCAACAACTCCGGCGCCGGCAAACCCGCCTGCGGATCCTGCGCCGTCACACGCGCCATCCTGACGGTGTCGTCGATCAATTTCTCGACGGAGGGTTTGGAGATGTCGGAAGTCGATGCCGACGCCGAGCTGTTGCCGAGAAAGAGACGCACTCCGAGACGCTTTTCACCCGCCTGACTGATCTTCTCCACCTCGCCCATCCGCACGGTAACGGCAAAGGATTCGCTCTCCGCCATGACCACCTCGCCCGCCGTGGCGCCCTTTCTCTTGGCAGCATCGAGGAGATCTCGACCGAGATCTTGACTCAGTTCTCTTGGTTCCATAACGTCCTCAGTTTTGAGTTGCCGGTTTCGGGTTACGAGTTTCGGGTTTCGGGTTACGGGTTTCGGGTTTCGGGTTTCGGGTTGCAAGACCCACCCGGAACTCGCAACTCGAAACCCGAAACGCGCTAAGCTCTGGTTCCCCCCACCGTCAGGCCATCGATCTTGATGGTCGGCAAACCGACACCTACCGGAACGGACTGCCCGTCCTTGCCGCAGGTGCCGACCCCTTCGTCCAGCTTCAAATCGTTGCCCACCATCGATACCCGCGTCAGCACGTCAGGACCGTTGCCGATCAGGGTTGCGCCTTTGACCGGCCGAGTCACCTTGCCGTCCTCGATGAGATACGCCTCGCTCGCCGAGAAGACGAACTTGCCGCTCGTGATATCGACCTGGCCGCCGCCGAAAGATACCGCGTACAAGCCCTTGCTGACCGAGCGAAGAATATCTTCCGGCGCGGAGTCCCCCGCCAGCATGAACGTGTTGGTCATGCGCGGCATCGGCGCATGCGCGTAGCTTTCGCGCCGGCCGTTGCCGGTGAGCGGCATCTTCATCAAGCCGGCGTTGAGTTTGTCCTGCAAATAACCTTTGAGGATGCCTTTTTCGATCAACACCGTTCGGCTGGTGGGCGTGCCTTCGTCGTCGATGTTGATCGAGCCGCGCCGCCACGGGATGGTGCCGTCGTCGATGACCGTGCAAAGCTCGGAGGCGACTTGCTCGCCGATCCGATCCGAAAACGCCGAGGTCTTCTTGCGGTTGAAATCGCCTTCCAAGCCGTGGCCGATCGCCTCGTGCAGGAGAATGCCGGGCCAGCCCGGACCGAGCACCACGTCCATGGTCCCCGCCGGCGCATCGATCGCGCTGAGATTCAAGACCGCTTGCCGAACCGCCTCGCGGGCGTAGCGCTCGTAATCTTTTCGATCGACGAAAAAACCGAACTCCACCCGCCCGCCGCCGCCGTAGCTGCCGATTTGCCGGTTGCCGTTTTCTTCGACGATGCAAGTCACGTTCAGGCGCGTCAGCGGTTGAATATCGCCCACCACCATGCCTTGCGAATTCGCCACCAGGATAATTTTGACTTCGGCGCCGATCGAGGCGAAGACATTCTTAATGCGCGGATCGAGCCTGCGGGTATACTGATCGATCTCGTAAAGCAGCGCGACTTTTTCTTCCAGGCTGACGTCGTTGACCGGTGTCTTTACCGGATAGAGATCGCGCTCCGCCGCGCCGCTCGGTCTTCCCACCGGAACCGGAGCCTGCGATGGCCGGTTCTGCGCGATGTACTGCGCGGTGCGCGCCGCGATTTCGAGGTTTTCGATCGTTATGTCATCGGTGTACGCATAACCGGTCTTGGTCTCCGCCAGCACCCGCACGCCGACCCCGTTGGCGCTCGATTGCGAACAGTTTTTGACCAGCCCTTCCTCCAGGCTCACGCCTTCATTACGGCGATATTCGAAGAACAGATCGGCATAGTCCGCGCGCTTGCCCAACGCGGCGTCCAGGACCCTGTCAAAATCGCTGTGCTGGATGCCGAATCTGTCGGTAAAAAACACCGCCGGCAAATTATCTTGTGCCATAGCCGCCTCCTGGTGCCATTTTTACCACATCGGGACCAGCGCCGTAAGTGCGCCCCAAGAAGCGCTGCACAAGCCCTGCAGCGCACCGAAACCGATTGCTTTTGCTGTTGAATGGATTCCAGGCTTGGGCTAACATCGACCTACCAATTTTCGGCGAGGTAGAGGCCATGGCGGAGAAGAAAATTGTTCACATCGTCGGCACGGGCACTATCGGTGAGCCGCTGATCGGCATTCTCTCTACCTTCAGAGAACAGTTCGGCATCGATGAAGTGACCTTCCATAAGCGCACGCCGTTGCTCACCGACCGCTCGAAAGTCCTGGTCTCTTGCAGCAAAGGCGCGAAACTCGCGGTCGACAAAGAGCGCTGGCAAAAATTCGTCGATATGGGCATGAAGCCGGCCCTCGAGGCCGAAGAGGCGATCGAACGCGCCAACGTCATCATCGACTGCACTCCGGTGGGCAACCAGAACAAGGAAAAAATCTACAATCGCTATGCGGGCAACGGCAGGGGATTCATCGCCCAGGGCAGCGAGGACGGATTCGGAAAAAAATACGCCCGCGGCATCAATGACAGAGCGCTGGTGCGAGGCAAGGACCAGTTCATTCAGGTCGTCAGCTGCAACACCCATAATTTGGCGGTTCTGATCGATACCATCGCCTTAGGCCCGGAAAAAGAAGACAACCTGGTGGAAAGCCGTTTCGTTTGCATGCGCCGGGCCAACGACTTGAGCCAGGAAGGCGACTTCATTCCGGCGCCGGAAGCCGGCAAACACGACGATGCCCATTTCGGCACGCATCAAGGCCATGACGCCCATGAGCTATTCAAGACCTTGGGCTTGGACTTGAACATTTTCTCGTCGGCGCTGAAGATCAACACCCAGTACATGCATACCATCCACTTCAATCTCAGGCTGAAGCGCGGTCTCACGAAGGAACAACTGATCAAACGGCTGCAATCCACGCGCCGGGTGGCGATGACGCACAAGTCTTCGTCGGCCTCGGTGTTTTCCTTCGGACGCGACCACGGTATCTTCGGTAGAATTCTGAACCAGACCGTTATCGTCAATCAGAGCTTGGCGATTCACAACGACAAAGAAGTGATCGGGACATGTTTCACGCCCCAGGACGGCAACTCGCTCCTGAGCAGCATCGCCGCCACATTATGGTTCCTGTACCCCGATTCCTACGAAGAAAAGCTCGCGCCCGTGCGGCCTTATTTCTTTAGCGAGATCTAGCTGTCTGTAGTAACCAGTGATCAGTAGTCAGTGATCAGTGAACAGTGATCGGTCAACAGTGATCGGTTAACGGTCGTCACTTTGAAGATTGGACTGAGAACTGATTACTGTCCACTGACTACTGTTAACTGATCACCGATGACTGACCTATTCCCCGACGTTTAGATTGGGAATGTTGTCGAAGCGCACCGTGTCGCCGGCTTGGATGCCGTGACGCTTTGACAGCCCGCCGTTGATTTCCAGGACAAACTGACTCGGCGCGTTCACCGAGCGCGAATCGAGACTAAACGGCACCGCCTGTTCGACAATGCCGACGATTTTGCGATCGCGGCTGATGAAAATCATGTCCAACGGCAGCGGCGTGTTTTTCATCCAGAAGGAAAGCATCGACTCCACGGGAAATAAAAATACCATGCCGCGATCGGCAGCTAGATCGCGTCGGTATTGGAGCCCCATGGCGCGCTTGGACGGAGTGTCGGCGATCTCCACGGCAAAGCCGACCTCGCGGCCGTCCTGGGTGATGATCGTAACCCTCGGCTCGGCCTGGCACCCGTGGACGCCGCTCAACATCGTCAGGAGCAAAAGGAATTGACCAAACCGGCGCCGCAACATCTCACCTGCGTAGCTTCGCGGCGACAATTTCAGCGACATCCATCACGTTCATCGCCGCTTCCGGCTCCTCTTTCGCCGTCTCCTCGACCATCATGCGCATACAAAACGGACAGCCGGTCGCAAGCGTCTTCGCCCCGGTTTCTTTGAGCTCGCGGTAGCGATTCGTGCTGACGCGCTCTTTGCCCTTCTCCTCGTCCTTCCAAAACTGGCCGCCGCCCGCGCCGCAGCAAAAGCTGTTGCGCCGCGTCCGGCTCGGCTCGGTCACGCTCGCGCCGCTCGCCGCGATCAGAGAGCGCGGCTGATCAAAAAGGCCGTTGTGCCGGCCGAGGTAACAAGGGTCGTGATAAGTGATCGTATCGGCGCGCTTAGGGTCGAGCTCGAGCTTGCCGGCCTTGACCAAGTCGGCAATGAAATCGGTATGGTGCTTGACCGCGAAACTGCCGCCGAACTGCCGGTACTCGTTGCCGATGGTATGAAAACAGTGCGGGCAGGTGGTGACGATCGTCGCGGCGTTGATTTGGTTCAGCGCCGCGACGTTTTCCTCGGCCATTTGGGCGAATAAGTATTCGTTGCCGGCCCGTCGCGCGGCATCACCGGTGCATTTCTCTTCTTTGCCGATGACCGCCCAGCGAATTTTCGCGGCATCGAACAGCTCAGCCATGCTGCGGGCGATTTTTTGCGCCCGGGGGTCGAACGCCACCGCGCAGCCGACCCAGTAAAGCACTTCGGGTTTTGGGCTTTCCGCCACTGTCGGCACCTTAAACGGCAAGCCCTTCGCCCAAGCGAGGCGCTCCTCGGGAGACATGCCCCACGGATTGCCCGCCCGCTCCATGTGATTGAAAGTATTTTGCAGGCCCTTGGGGAATTCGGCGGCGCCGAGAACCCGCTCGCGGCGCACATCGATGATGTGGAGCATCTGTTCGTTGCCCACCGGGCAAATCTCGATGCAGGCGTTGCACGTCGTGCAGGCCCAAGCCGACTCTTCGTTGAGCGCGAAGTCGAGCAGCGGTCGCGGGCTTTCCTCGCCCTTGGAAAACTTCGGAAACAACCGGTTCAGCTCGAAGCGCTCATTGATCAGGATCGCCGCCGGATCAAGCGCCTTGCCGGTGACGTTTGCCGGACAGACGTCCTGACAGCGATTGCACATGATACAGCTGTAGGAGTCCAACAAACGCGGCCAGGAAAGATCTTCCAACTTGGCCGCGCCGAAGACTTCCTCTTTTTCGAAATCCATTGGTTGGAGCACCCCGGGGCGCTCTTTTTTGAGCGCCAGATTGAGCGGCGCCAAGACGATGTGAATATGTTTGCTGCGCGGAAAGTAGGGAAAAAAAAGCAAGATCGATCCGAGCGAACCCCACCAGAAGAGATGGTGCAGGACCGTGAGCGCATCGGCGCCGAGGCCGCTGAACGGCAGCGCCAAGAGCGAGCCGACCGGCTGAAACACGTCGCGGCCTTGCAGGGCGATTTGCACCGCCTTGAACAGCAGCCGGCAACCGACGTGAAAAACAATAAACAGCGCGACGATCGCCGAGTCCCGCTGAATGCCGGCGCGAACTCCCGGCTCGATCGGCGTGTTGCTGGCGAAGTCAAAATCCTTCGGGCGGACGACGAACCGGCGCAGCACCATGGCGCAGATCCCGATCAGCACCGAGGCGGTCAGCAGGTCGGCCGCCAGGTTAAAAAAATTCCAGCCGCCGCCGCGCCCGTCGATTTCGGCGAAGCCCTCGAGCAAATCGACGAAATTGACGAGGAAATAAAAAACGAAGCCGTAAAAAATCAACGCGTGAAAAAATGACACCCACGGCCGCGCTTTGAATACCGATCGCTGCGCCAGCACGGTCCACAGCGCGCGCCGGAGGCGCCCGGCGAGATCATCAAAGCGCGCGTCGGGCTTGCCCCGGGCGACGGCGCGAAAAACATCGTAAAATCCCTTTCCCCCGAGATACCCCGAGCCGATCAGCAAAAGCAGAAAAAGAATTTTCTCCACCGGTGTCAACATAGTCTTGGCGATGCCCTCACTTTCACTCCCGTCTTACCTGGGCTGCAAACAAAGTACAAAAGGCAACGGTGAATTGATACCTGGGCCGATCAAGGAGCTATACTAACCTGAATGATTCACCTAACGAGGATAATCGCGAATGTCACCGGAGCGATGGCAGCAGCGCAATGCGCCCTCGCATCGTTGGCCTTGGCTGCGTAACATTTTACTCGTAACCGCATGATCAGAACTCGTTCCCTCGCTGCAAAACTCAACCGCATCGCCACCGCTCCGTAAGGGTTACACCTAGATCGCTACTTCGTATAAAAATCCGGGCTAGCGCGTGAACTCGGAGGCTGGCAAACCCCAAAGGAGCTGCGATCGGCGGTCCGGCGGGCCAACGGTCAAGCGTGAAAACCGAGGCGGCGCGAAAGTTCGCCGCCCGCCTTGAGTAGAGCCGGCGCGATTTCATGGTGGATCGCGTCTTCGGTGAGCCGATGGCCGGGGCCGACCACCGCCAAGGCACCCACCAACGAGCGGGTATAATCCCGGATCGGCACGGCGACCGCGCTCACGTCGGCCATGAACTCGCCGCATTCCACCGCGTATCCCGATTCGCCGATCTTACTCATATGCTCGCGCAGCAAGTTGCGGTCGACGATGGTGTTCTCGGTATAACGTTCCAGTGATTCGGGCAGATTCTGGCCGCTGCTCGCTTCCGCCTCAAAGACCAGATGCACCTTGCCCGCCGCAGTGCAGTGAGCGGGCAAGACGGTCCCCAAAAAAGATACCGCGCGCACCGCCCGCGCCGGTTCGACGAAATCGAGCGGGATGATCGAGCGCCCTTTGCGCACCGCCACATAAGCGCTCTCTTTGGTGCCCTTCGACAGCTCCTGGAGAATCGTTCTCGACTGCAAGAGCAAGCCCATCTGGTGAATAAATGCCTGGCCCAACTGCAGGCATCTCAATCCCAAGCGGTAGTTTTCGGTGCTCCTGTTCTGTTCGATATAACCGCGCGCCTCGAGCGTCGCCAATAAGCGGAATACGTTGTTTTTGTGCAACTTGAGCCGCTTGCTCAATTCGGTGACGCCAATCTCGTCGACGTTGGTGCAAAACTGTTCTAAAACGTCAAACGCATGAGACACCGATTGGATGACGTAGTTGGCCTTTTCTCGCCGAACCATGATTCCTCCGCGAAGCCTGCCGCGACCGCTTACATATTCCTTGGATCACCGGGGCAAAAAAGCGTTTTAACCTACCCCAAGAGATTCTCGGTTGTCAAATATACTCACGGGCGGCGGTTGGCCCGGGAAATAACGCGATATTGCACGCTCACCCGCCAAAGTTCCTTACAACGCAGCTGAAACGTGGCGGGCGATTAGTTTAGGTAAGGCAAATGGCAGAGTGAAAATTGCCAAATGAAAACGGGCGGACAGGTAGCAGGGTTAGATTTCGCATTTTGTCTTCCTTGCTTGACCGCCCGGCGCCGATCCGGCACAATGCCGCCATGTCGCGATTTCGGTTGCTGCTTTTTGTGTTCCGTTCGCGCTGGTGGCGCCGGCATCCGGCGCGACCGCACCATGGCTGAACCACAGCGTGAAATTTAGTTTCGCAAGGGCCATAGGTGAGCAACCTATGGCCCTTTTGATTTGTCAGAGGCGATGATTCAACCAAGCTACAAAGATTTCTGCCGGCTCGCCCGCCACGGCAACCTCATTCCGGTCTATCAAGAACTGCTGATGGATTTGGAGACGCCGTTGTCCTTTTTCAAACGGCTCGAGCGTGATCGATATGCTTTTCTCCTCGAAAGCGTCGAGGGCAGCGAGCGCTGGGCTCGCTACTCGTTTCTTGGCACCCGGCCGCTCAGGGTTTTCAAAGCGCGCGGCCACCGAGTCGAAATCATCGAAAACGGCAAAACCAACAAACTAATATCGCCGGCGCCGCTGCGGCTGCTCGAAGACCTCATGAAAGGATATCGGCCCGTAACCATACCGGGTGTTCCGCCGTTCTTTGGCGGCGCTCTCGGCTATGTCGCCTACGACGCGGTCGAGCAGTTTCACGCCATCAGGAGCGACAAAGACGACCCGCTCGGCATGCCGGAAATTTTTTTCTTGTTCGTGCAGACTCTGGTCGCCTTCGACAATCTCAAGCACACCATCAAGGTGATCGACAACGCGCACGTCGGGCCCGACACCGATTTGCGCCGCGCCTACGATCAAGCGCTCGGGCGCATCCGGGAGGTCATTTCGTCGCTGCAAACCAGACCGCGCGGCATCGAGCCGCGCGATCTCAGCCAGGCCGCGGACAAACGAAAATTTCGCTCCAATCTCGCCCGAGAAAAATTCGAGCAAGCGGTCGTGCGCGCCAAAGAATACATTCTCGCCGGCGACGTCATCCAGGTGGTGCTGTGCCAACGGCTTGAAACCGAGACCGCTAGCGATCCTTTCGAGATCTATCGGGCGCTGCGCTACGTCAATCCGTCGCCTTACATGTTTTACTTGGAGCTGGAAGACCTGCGGGTCATCGGTTCGTCGCCGGAGACCATGGTGCGGCTCACCGGCGATACTATAGAACTCCGGCCGATCGCCGGCACGCGCCGGCGCGGCGCTACAGCCGAGGAAGAAAGCCGGCTGGAAGCCGATCTGCTCGCCGATCCCAAGGAAAGGGCCGAACATATCATGCTCGTCGACCTCGGCCGCAACGATGTCGGCCGGGTCGCCGCCGTCGGTAGCGTCGAGGTCAATGAATTGATGGCCATCGAACGGTACTCTCATGTCATTCACATCGTCTCCAACGTGCGCGGCAAACTAGCCGCCGGCAAAAGCGCCTTCGACCTGTTCATTTCCGCTTTTCCGGCCGGGACGGTGTCGGGCGCGCCCAAGGTTCGCGCCATGCAAATCATCAGCGAGCTCGAGCCGCAGAAGCGCGCTCTTTACGCCGGCGCCATCGGTTATTTTGGCTATAACGGCAATCTCGACACCTGCATCGTCATCCGCACCATCGTCATGAAGGGCAAAAAGGTTTTTATCAACGCCGGCGCCGGCATCGTCGCCGATTCCGATCCATCGCTGGAATATCAAGAAACCCTCAACAAAGCGCGCGCGATGTTCAGAGCGGTCGAGCTGGCCGAACAGTGGAAGGAAAAAGGGCTAAAACAAAGGTCGAGGCGATGATCCTCCTCATCGACAACTACGATTCTTTCACCTACAACCTCTATCATTATCTCGGCGAGCTCGGCGCCCAGGTCGAAGTTTACCTGAACGACAAGATCAGCTTGGATGAGATCGAGGCGCTGCGGCCCGAAAAAATCGTCATCTCGCCCGGTCCGTGTACGCCCAACGAAGCGGGCATTTCCTGCGCCGTGATCAAGCGCTTCGGCGCGCGCACACCGATCCTCGGCGTCTGTTTGGGGCATCAGTCCATCGGCGCCGCCTACGGCGGTCGCATCGTTCGCGCGCCGTCGGTCATGCACGGCAAGCTTTCCACGGTGCGCCACGACGGCGAGACGATTTTTCGCGACGTGAAAAATCCGTTCGCCGCCATGCGCTACCATTCGCTGGTGATCGATCCGCAAACACTGCCCGAGGAGCTCGCCGTCAGCGCCCGCAGCGACGACGGCGCGATCATGGCGGTGCGGCACAAGCGCTGGCCGGTCGAGGGCGTCCAGTTTCACCCCGAATCGATTCTCGCCGAGGAAGGAAAAAAACTGCTGCAAAATTTCCTCCGCCGAGACTGATGAAGCTGCTTTGCTTCCAAGCCAAACGCTTCCGCTGGAAGACTCATTCCAAAACCCTGCCTGAGGCGGCCGACCAAGATGTCGATGCCGCCGTCGAAGCGGCTCTCGTGGCTTTCATCCATGCGGAAGTCGAGGACGGCGATGCGGAAAAAACCGCCTCGCTTGAGCGGCGGGCGTTGAAACACATCAAATGGCTCGCCAACAAGCGCGGGCTGAAAAATATCGTCTTGCATCCGTTCACTCATCTAGGCGGCGCCACGGCGCCGCCGGCGCTGGCCGAGAGCTTGATTACAGCCCTGGGTCAACGGCTCGGCGAGACCGGCTATCGCGTCTGGACCACGCCGTTCGGCTATTTCTGCGAATGGGACCTGAGCGTTTACGGCGAGAGCCTGGCCAAGGTCTGGAAGGAGATCCGCTGATTGGTTCGCATTGCCGTTATCGCCGCAGCCCGGATTGCCGCTGCCGCTGTACGGCGGGAAACCCTTCGCCTCGCCCGAAGCATGCTATAATCCCGCTTCGATCACTACCTCGGAGGCCGGAAATGAAACGCCTGATGCCGAACCGCGCTCAAGTTCTCTGCGGCGCTTTGCTCCTCGCCGTAACCGCGTGCAAAAACCAAGCTTCGGATTCGTCGGCGCTGCCCGATTTGAGCCAACACGCGCGGTCCTATGTAGCGGTGGAAAAGACCCAAGTGCGCGCCGGCCCCGGACCGCAGTTTCGCGTTCTCGCCGACATTCCGCGCGACGCTCAACTCACCGCCGTCGGGCGCGACGGCGAGTGGGTGCTGATTGTGTCGAAGAAGGGCAACCCGCCCGGTTTCGTTCCCATGGCTTCGGTGCGAGCCGCGGATGGCGCGACGCGACATTTCGCCCGCAGCGAGAACAAAGCGCCGGCAAAGTATCAGACGGTTGCCGATACATCGCTCCGCAGCGGGCCTGGATTGCACTATCCGGTTATCGCCGAGCTCCCTAAAGGCATTCGGCTCAACGTAGTCGATCAAGAGAAAGGTTGGCTCAGGGTCGAGTCCAAACAAGAAGGACGCAAGCCCGGCTACGTTGACGCTAGTTACGCGCGGCCGATGGAAAACCCGTAAGCTCTAGCGTGGCCGATCGCAGACGGCCAGGATCAAAGCTTCAACAAGCGCGCCGCAGTTCCGCCCAAGATTTGCTCTTTAATCGTCTCGCTGAGCTTCAGGCCGCGAATGGTTTCGATATAGTTGCGCAACTCCCTCATCCCTTTGCCGGTATCGGTATTGACGCCGGTAAAGTCCTGGGGATAATCGCTGGCAAACACCAGCCGCTCCGGCCGGATCCCCTGCAAGGCGCAGTGGAGCGCCGCGACGCCGCCTTCGAATCCGGCCATATCGAAGTAGAGCGCTTGGTAATATTCGTCGAACGGTTTTTTCAAACTGCCAAAGCGGTAGCCTTTGCCGCTCAGCCGTTCCTTGACCGCAGCGATGCCGCCGCCGAAATGCGCCATGACGATTTTCATGTTTGGGTAGCGATCGAACACACCGCCGGCGATCAATCGGGTGGTCGCCACCATCAGATCCACCTCTCGTCCCAGCACGCGCGGCAAATCATAGTCTTTCAGATGCTCGTAACCGGTCGGCACCAGCGCCGGATGCACGAACAGCGGCACCTCGAGTTCGCAGACGAGTTCGTAAAGCTCGTAGAGCCGCGGGCTGTCGAGGGGCAGGCCGCGCACCTGCGAAGTGATCGTTACCCCGTGCAGACCCAGGTCCGTGATCGCGCGGCGGAGCTCAGCGAGAGCGGGCTTGCCGTCCAGCGCCGGCGCCTGGGCCAAGCCGACGAAGCGGCGCGGATACTTCTTTTCAACCGCGGCCAGGTCGTCGTTAATGAAGCGGCATTCCTCCAGAGACGCTGACCAACCGAGCAGACACGATAGCACTGAAATATCCACGCCGCCCTGTTCCATATCCTGAAGCTGTAGCTCCAAATCGTACAGGCGGCGGTGCATCGTGGTCGCCGGCAAGCCGCCTTCTTCGAGCAAAGTCTTGCCGTTCTCGGCATAAAGCCCGCGCCGCTTCGCCAGCTCGACCGGAATATAGTGATGTTGAAAATCGATCACCATAGCGAATCCTTTCCTCTTGTCGGTTAAAGCTGCGGTCGCCGCCCAGATTGCCGCGACGAGCACGACTTATCCCATTTTGGTGCTTATCTCCAGCCGAGCGGAAAGAAAATCCCTTCGGCAGACAAGAACCTCGCCGGGCACTTACAAATTTTGCCAAGATTCACGATTTTGTTCAGCTTTTAGTCTCGCTGCCAAACCGGTGAGAGTTCGGCTGAACGACAAAAAATAATGTAATTACCGCCACTTGGAATCAGTCAAGCAGCACAGGGGCGGTTGGCACAGATCTGGCGTTGAATGGTGCTGCTACCTGGCTCAAAATTGCCCCAAGGAGACTAAAATGGACAGCACGTTTGTTTGGATCATCCTTTTTTCGGGCGCGGCAATCGCTCTCCTGGCAGTCTTTCTGGTTGCCTCGGAGAAAGAATTGAAAAAGAAGCGCCTCGAGATCGACCAACTGCTTGCCAGAGTGGGCGACGCGCCGGTGGCCGAAGGAGCCGAGGCATCGGTTACTGCGCCAGCCGCCTACAATCCGGAGCTGGATCAGCTGCGCGCCAGAAACCAGGAGCTTGAACGAGAATTGGCTGCAGTGAGCAGCGGCCTTGAGTCGGGCGCGAGTGCGAGCGGAGAATTGGAATTGGCGCAGCGCAACGTCGAAATTGCCAAGGCCAACGCGCAGTGGCTGCAAAACAAAAACGAGGAACTGACTGCGGAGGTCGAAGAACTGAAGGCCCGCCTCGCAGCGAGCGCCGATCGCAGCGAGGAATCTGTGGGTGCCCGGGAGCAAGAACTCTTGCATGAAGTTGCCGAGTTGCGCACCCTGCTAGCGGAAAGCCGGACGCCCGTCCGCGAGAGTGACAGCGGCGAGGAAACAAGCCGGCTTGAAAACAGGATCGCCGATTTGGAAAGCGAACTTTCCGGCCTTAGGAACGCGCACGCCGACGATCTCCAGGCGCTTCGCGCGCGGCTCGCCGATTCCGAGCGGGTTCAGCAAGCGCTGCGCGAGGAGCGGCGCAAGCTGGAAGAAGACCTCGCACAATTGCAGACGCAGGCGAGAGAACTCGAGGAGCGAAACCGCCGGATCGAGGCTTTACGAGAGCCCTTCGGCGAGCTTCTCGCGCGCCATTCCTCGCTCGAAGAAAAGCAGCGCGAGTACGGCGCAGCTCTGGCGGGCTTCGCCCAGCTGATCGCCAAAACCGACGATACCTCCCCCGCAGTGGGCGGCTTCAACCGATTGCAAAGCGCGCCGCTCGCTGCCGCGAGCAGCTTTCGCTACGAATCCGAATCCGCCGGCGAGGTCTCTCCCGAGCAGATCATCGCCGCAGCCGAATCGACCGAGACGCCGAGACGGCGCATGGGAGCGCTTCCGCTCGTGCTCGCGTTGGCGCTGGGCGGCACGATGATGGTCGCGCTCTGGAGCATGCAGGGCTCGGATACGCCGTCGGCGAATGCGCTGTCCGTGGCCAAACGAGAGGCTGCCTCAACGCCTGCGCCGCTGCCGATGCCTCTGCCCGAGCCCGCGAGAATCGAGCCGGAGCCCGTCGCACCGCTCGAAAAAGCGCAACCGGCGGCTGAGGAAGCGCGGCCGGCCGCCAACGAGAAAACACGGCGCCTGAAGACGACCGACGTGGCAAGAGCTCAGCAGGCCGTCCCCGGCACGTATGAGATCACCCGCGCCACACGCGTCTATGCCGCCCCGAGCGAGCTATCGCACCAGATGGGCGACATCGAGCCGGGCGTAAGGGTGAATGTCGTCAACTCGAAAGACGGCTGGCTTGAGATCCATTCAAAACATGGCCGCCCGCCGGGCTTTATTCGTAGAGAAGGCGCCCGCGTGCTGGCGCAGAACTGATTCCCAACTCACCCCCCTTTCACACGCGCTAAAATCCCTCCTTGGCCTCTAGCAAGTCTGCAAGAGGCGAAGGGGGGATCGTCGATACTCGCCTGGACTCCGCCGTCGAGTCCGTGTTATACGGGGACAATCCCAAGGTCACGGAGGCAGGCATGGCGCAGCGAAAAAGCATCCATATCAAAGGCATGGAACATGGCGCGCCGATTCCCAACGGGGTGGTCATCGGCAATATGGTTTTCTCGTCGGCGATTGGCGGCAAGGACGCCAGAACCGGCGTGCTGTCGGATGATCCCGCGGAGCAAGCCGAAGCGATGTTTCGGAACCTGGCGCTGTTTATGGAAAGCGTCGGCGGCACGCCCGACAACATCGCCCACGTCAAGCTCTATCTTAAAGACGAAAAATATCGCGACGTGGTCAACGGCCCTTGGCTCAAGATGTTTCCCGATGAACACAATCGTCCCGCGCGCCACGCGCTCAAAGTCGAGCTGCGCGGCAAGAATCTATTTCAAATTGAAATCATCGCCGTGCTTTGAAATCAGTTCCCGGGAGGCATCATGAGCATCGAAATCGTCGATCTTGTCGAAATGGGCCATCAAGAAAAGAAACGTAAGAACATCTTTGACACGCCGCGTTTTCACGCCTGGATGCACTATTACAAGCCCGGTCAGAAGGACGCGATGCATTGTCACAACGCCGATCAGACCTTCGTCGTTCTCGACGGCGAGTGCACCATGAGTTTTCCCGACGGCGGTAAAATACGCCTCACTCGCGGGCAAGCAGCGCTGATTACCGGCGGTTCGTTTTACACCTTAGAGAACACCGGCGACGGCCCGATGATCATGATGGGCAACCGCTCGGGGCCGGCAGATAAGATTCAAATCATCGATTATGTCACGCGCAAGGACATCCGGCAGAAGGTTCAGCAGGAAGTCGCCGCCAGCTAACGCTGCCGGGCTGTTCCAACCGTTCCAAATGTTCCACGGTTCCAGTCGTCACGGGAATCCGAATCAGACATTTGGAACCTTGAAACCTCTGGAACCGTCGGAACCCACCCGTTTTTAAAGGGAGTAGAGCCGCTTGGGGTTGTCGTGGGCGATCTTGCGCTTGGCGGCCTCGGAGATATCGTCGCGGCTCAAAAACTCATCGACCGCTTTCCTCATGCTGACGATCCCTTCGTGCGGAAAGTCGGAGGCCCAGAACAGGCATTCATCGCCCAACAGTTCCAAATCGCGCCGGGTGGTCATCTCTTCGCCGCATTGAAAATAGATCTGGCCGCGCTCGATCAGTTTTGCCGGCGTCGGCGCCTCGCCCATGCGGCTGCCCATTTTGCTCATCAGGTAAGGCACCCAGCCGCAGCCGGCTTCGAGGAAGGCGATCTTCAAATTGGGCAGCCGGTCCAGCACTCCGGAAAACATTAAATTGGTGAACTGGCGCATCTGCGGCCAGACGTGAGCCAGAGTCGCCGCTTCGCCGCGCCACATAAATAGATCGTTGTTGCGCAAGGAATTCTGCGAGTGGACCGCCAGCATGCAGCCCAAGCGGTTCGCTTCTTCGTAAATGGGGTAGAATTCCGGATGGCCGAGCGGCCGCGGCAGACCGTCCGCCGGCAATACCGCCCCGACCATCGCGTAATTTGTGACCGCGCGGCGCAGCTCGGCTACGGCGGCCGGAACGTCCTGGAGCGGCAGCACGGCGATGCCTTTCAAGCGTCGCTCCTGGCGCAAAAATTTATCGTAGAGATAATCGTTGTAAGCGCGGCTCAAATCGACCGCGAAGTCGGCCATGCCGACCTGGCCGATATGCATCCAACGCGTCGGATAAAGCACCGCGGCTTCGACGTTGCCTTCAGCCAATGCCTGCTGCCAATCTTGCAATGTCGGAATCAAAAATGACCGGCCGATCCCTTCCCTTCCCGCTTGGCGATGCCAGCCGTGATGGGGCAAGAGCGGAAAATAGAGCACCGCCTCGCGCCTCGCCTTATAGGAGTCGGGCAAGTACTCGAACACCTCGCTTTCGATTTCGCGAATATGACCGTCGGCATCAATCATCTTCCAATCAGCCATTGCAGCCTCCTTATGCATTTACCAAATGGGAAATTTTTCCCGCAACGGCATTCTTCCCCAGACTGAGCCCCTTGGCGGCTCCTTCTATCGCGCTCTCCCTCCATTTTCATTCTCTCGAGGCGTACGCTAAGACATGAAGCCCTTTGCGGGAGAATCTCCGACTTCTTTGCGTACCTTGCGTTCTTTGTGGTTAATACTCGGAACTATCCATCGGCGATCATCTCGCCGAACCTGCCGCAGAATTCGCCGATCGCTCCGTTGAACACGAAGTCCGCCATTGCGTCGAGCGGGCCCGGTTCACGATTGACGATGGCGAGCAGCGCGCCGTTTCGTTTGGCGAGCACGGGAAAGGATGCCGCCGGCTGCACTTGGAGCGAAGAACCCATCACCATGAAAATTTCCGCCTGTCCGGTCCACTCGTGCGCCTGACGCATCGCCGGCTCCGGCATCGGCTGCCCGAAGGACACCGTCGCCGCCTTGAGAATGCCGCCGCAGTGATCACAGCGCGGCGCGGAAAAATCGCCGACCAGGCGGTTCATGATCGGCTCCGGAGCGAACTCCTTGGCGCAGCTCATGCAGATGATTTTTCGGTTCGAGCCGTGCAGCTCGACGATCTTATCGTCCGGCACCCCGGCCCTGCTGTGCAGGCCGTCGACATTCTGCGTGATCACGCCGATCAGTTTTTCCTTGACGCTGAGCGCCTGCACGAAATAATGGCCCGCATTGGGCTGGGCGTTTCTGTACTGCTCCCAGCCATCGAGCCGGCGTTTCCACGCTTCGACGCGCGCCGCTTCGCTCGACATGTACTCTTGGAACGTCACCGGACGGTAGCGCGTCCAGATGCCGCCGGGACTGCGGAAATCCGGAATACCGGATTCCGTGCTGATGCCCGCACCGGTAAACACCACGATTCGATCGTTGTGCCGAACTTTGGCGGCAAACTCTTCAACGTTCATGGCAACGATTTATAGAATAGCCGGCGGGCCGCTGACAACAGTCCCAATGTTTAAAACTAGGTTAATGAGCCTGCGGCGGCAATCTCAAGGACAGCGCAAGCACGGCGGCAGCCGTGACAAGTATGCCGGTAAGCGCAAAGCCGCACCAAAAGAGCTGCGCATCGCCGGTCACGCCGATCAATGTGGGTATCGCGCCGCCGCCGATCAAGTAGCCGAAAGGAATGGTAAACCCGACCGCGAGATTGCGCGCCTGCGGCGGCGCAAGCACGGCGAGCGCGGCAAATCCAGCCGGGAAAAACCATACGGCAAACGCCGGTTGCAAGATCACGGCTGGGCTCATCCAGCCGTTCGGGGCCAATCCCAGGAGCAGCGTCAAAATCCCGGTGATCGCCAAGCTCGTGACCATCGTCCGTTTGGGGCCGAGCCGATCCGATGCCCATCCACCCAAAATGCCAAAGATCGGTCCGTATGAGCGGGAAAGGGCGGTGACGGTATTGGCCCAGCTCGGCTCGAAGTCGCGCTCGCTGACCAGATAGAGCGGCAGCATCGCGTAAATTCCCACCGTCGAGCTTACGCCCATGCCGAAGAGAATGAGCATGATCCAAAATGCCGGCGTGCGTAGCAGCGCGCCAAAGGCCCTGGAGGCCGGTGATTGTCCGGCGAAATAACCGCCGCTGCCGAAGCGCCAGTACGCCATCGTGATGGCGATCGAAACAAAACCCAGAGTAGCCAAAGCGGCGCGCCAGGTTGCCCGGGCCAAGAAAAGCTCGGCCACGAAGGGACCGGCAAAAAAAGCCAGATTCGGCGCCAGTTCGTGAATGGCGATCGCTTTGCCCCAATGGCGCCGCTCAACGAGCGCGGTGATCGTCGCGATCGCCGAGGGCATATAAAGTCCGGCGGCAAAACCCAACCCGTACAAGCCGGCCCGCATCAGCCACAGGCTGTTTGACGCTGCGAGCAAGAATAGCGTCAATCCCACGCCGGTGCCGGAGATGGCAATCGTCCGGCGGTGCGTTGATCGCGAGGAAAGAAATCCCGAGGCCAAAAGACCGGTGAGATAACCGGCGGAGATCAGGAAAAAGAAGAACCCGGCCTGACCATGGCTGATCGCCAGCTCCTTTTCGACCGTCGGCAACAGCGGCGAGAGAATCACCCGCGCGATAAAGTTCAGAAAGAAAATAGCGGTGAAAAAAAACAGCGGTCCGGCTTGGGCCCCGAACCCGGCGGAAAATTCGCCGGCGCCCTGGGTTTCGGCGCGCTGTGCGGGTTCAGAAAGCATGGCGGTGCATGAGCGGCTCCGCCATGTTTACAATGCCGCCGGCCAAGAATCCAACCGGCATCATCGTTGCGGCGATCCTGGCGTCACCCATCGAATCGCCATCGCCATCATCGATGGGCCGCAGGAGACTTCATTCCGGGCGCCGCCGAATTCATCCGGTTTCAAACAGATGGGCATAAATCTCGGCGAGCTGGTCCTTCACTGCGGGATTGGCCTGCGCCAACGCGGTGGTGACGCTATCGCGCTGAGCCAAAACCTTCGCTAACGTGTCGCGCAGAGCCGGATCGTGAGTCCCGGCGATAGTCTCTCTCACTTCGTCAAAAAAACCGCTGGAAAGTTCCGCCGCAGCGCCAAAGTTATTTCGGTTGGCGCGGTAACTCATCAGCCCCGCCGTGCCCTGCAAGCGCGCCAGTCTGAGATCGGCGCGCAGTTTTTCATTGGTCCGTTCGAGCTCGGCGACCTTCGGGTTGAGGGATTCGGTTTGCTGATGCAGCCGGGTATTTTGCGCTTCGAGATCCGCCTTCTGCGAGTGGATCGGTAAGAATCCCAACAGGAACCCGGCGATAAACGCCGCGGCCAGCACGAGCGTGATCAGGGCGTAGCTCACCGGAGTCTTGAACAGCAGAACTTGGTCTCGCCCGACGCTCGCATCCATGTGTTTACCGAACCGCAAATCTCATTCCAAAGCCGCGACAAAGGCAGCCGTGGACCTGCTAAGATCCGCGGTCTTAACCTCGTTCGAACAAGCGCAGCACCAACGGGACGATATCAAGCTGCGATGGCTCGGCGCCCACGACTTCCACGGTCAACCCTTGCAGCTCTTCGCCGCTGCGCCTGCCATGCGCAACGATCAAGGGCACGTGGCTGTCTTGACGCGTCGGACTGCCGTGCCACGATCGGTACGGGCCGGAAAAATAAAAACGCTCTTCGATCGGCAGCTCCAGACCCGAGCGGCTGAGAAGCAGCACGTCGCCCGCCCGGTGCCCATAGGGACCGGCAGCCAGCCCGCGCATGCGCGATTCCAGGCGGATCAAGTCGGGCCGAGGGGAGCGCCTCAGGTAAGTTGCGATATCCACCAAGCGTTCGCCGTCGAAGATCTGAAACGGCAGCGCGTCTTCGCCGACCGGACGCGGCGGGCGCGCAAAAATGAGATCGAGGCTGCCTTTGATCTCGGCAATGGGATCGCCCGTGCGGTTCACACGGTCGAAGGCGCGCACCACGGCCATGACGTCTTCTTCGAATCGCGGCGCACGCCGCCAGTCGAGCTCGCCCGAGCGATCGGCAAGATAAATGTAAGCCATGGCACCCTGATAGGCGACCACGGCATTGTAATCGGCGCAGCCGTTTCCTTTGTGCGCTTGCGCCGCGGGCGAGCTCTTGCCGGCGATTTCGAGAACGAACGGCCGGACGCGAAATCCGAGCCGTTCCAGCAGTGCCGGCGGCTCATGATCGCCGCTGGTGTCGAGCGAATGGCGATCATCGTTCAACACCGGCGTGTGGCCGTGGTCCGCGATAAAGATCGCGTAGGTATCGTCCAAGACCCCGGCGCGACGATAGGCATCGAGCACCCGGCCGATGGCGGGATCGAGGACCGTTTCAAGATAACCGGGTTGACTGCACAAAGGCGCTTCGGCGATGTGGCTGAACAGATCGATGCCGGGAAAATAGATCACCTGAAGATTGGGCACGCCGTATTTTTCCATCGCTTCGATCAGCGATTCGACCGAGTTCTCATCGATCTGCTGATACGCTTCCTGCTTGACGGTATTTTCGCCGAGCGCGCCCTTCGCGACCGCCCCGAACAGATTGGCGAGAATACTCGGATCGGTGTACGTGAACAGATCGGCCCCCCGGTACACGGGCGCCAGTGAAACGTGGGCGCGCCGGTCGAGCAACTCGTGCAGCGTCGGAGCGCGAATCGCGCCGCCGACCAGACCGTCCGCCAGCATATGCATCGTATCGGTGATCTCGGTGACCGAGACCGGCGCCGGCGCATAAAAACGGTCCTCCTCGCGGGCAAACCATTCATTGCCCGGCACCCCCGTGAAGGCCGGCGGTTGGCCGGTGAAAATCGACGCCCACGCAGCCATGGTGGTCGATGGCAGGATGCTCATGGTTTCCGCCACCGCATAGCCATGCGCGAATCGACCGCCGCCCTGTTCGGCGCCCAGCAGTTGCCCGATATGGCGGCAGTGGCCGTCGTGGATAGCGTCGTAAAGCTCATCGGCGCCAATGCCGTCGAAAGCGAAAATAATCATCCGCGGCCCCGGTGAAATCGGCCGAAGCCGCTCTTGCAATTGGCGCGCGCCGGCGTCGGCGATGAGCTTGGCGGCTTTGCGCACGGCCCGATGCTTGCGGCCGCAAATGCCCGCGCCGAGCAAGGATAAAGCAAGCAGTCCCCATAAAGCCGCGCGTTTCATGGCAGAGAAAAAACCGGCAACTCGGCGTGCGAATCTTGCCTGAGCTCTGGCGCTACTCGCACGCTTGCCGCAATACGATCGGAATCGCGCTCGCCAGCACGAGCAGCGCGAACAGAGTCGAGACGCCGACTGCGGAGAGCGCCAGAAAATGGCCTCGTTGAGCGTCGGCGTGAGGCAAAAGCCCAGCGGGCCGGACGGCGCGCCAGGCGCGCCAACTCACCCAGCATGCGCCCAATACCGCAAGCATCGCCATAACAGTGGCCATGGCGATCATGGCCCGGTGCCCCCCGGCACAACCCCAGGGGGCGATCGCGTTTGCGCTCTCCAGGTACGTCAGCCAAACCAGCGGAGCAGCGCCGAGCGGTATCCAGAGCCGAAGCAGTGTCATGAAACAAGTGCCATCCCATAGCTGTCGGAGAACGCCGCATCGTCAGGGCGACGGTGCTCTCCGGTGTCGCATTGGCTGGTCGCGCAATCGTTATGCCAGAGTCGAGAACCTACAAAGCAGACTTTTTTATTCGGATGATCGTTGAAGATGTCTTGAAAACGGGACGGAGTCCGCCTGAGAGAGGCTCGGTGCTGTGTATCAAATCGGCGACAAATCGATCCGTCACAGGCGCACCGCGAAGGTACGATGATTGCACGGTCGTACGCTAAACTGATTTCCCGTGCGCTGAAGAGTACGCGCAATACTGTCGAGCGAAGAGGGCGCGGAGGTGATCCGTGATCAACGAGATCGAGCTCTTTTACCTGTCGCTGGTCGTCGTCCTTGCCTGGATTCTCGACCTGATCGTGATGAACTTCCGCGCGGGCCGTAACCGATGACGCGCCGCCAACTGTTCTTCTCGTGATCGC
>Ga0209172_10001349_pt1 | contig 52921 bp, 42 predicted proteins | sample LarsenN4metaG_FD_184113 | JGI IMG/M metagenome (GOLD analysis project Ga0209172, IMG submission 184113) | Hot spring sediment bacterial and archeal communities from British Columbia, Canada, to study Microbial Dark Matter (Phase II) - Larsen... ...
CGCCGGGGAATGGACCTGCTTTGACGTCGAGCGCAGCGCCAGCGGTCTCGACCTGCGCTTCACCTCGACCGGCGGCGGCATCTCGGTCGGGCGCTACGTCGATCTGGAATGACGCCGGAGCTCGCGGATTTCGCCGGGTCCTGGCTGCTCGACCGCCGGATCCGCGACCACCGCGGCGGGCGGGAGGGGCGCTTCCTCGGCCGGGCGGCGTTCGTGCCCGCGGGGGCGGCGTTGGCCTATCACGAGGAGGGCCTGCTGACGCTGGAGGGGCAGGCGCCGCTGCAGGCCGAACGGCGCTATCTCTGGCGCGCCGAAGGGGGGCGGATCATCGTCGATCACGGCGACGGGCGGCCCTTCCACGGCTTCGATCCCGCCGCGCCGGAGGCCCGGCATCTCTGTGCGCCGGACGATTATGCGGTGCGCTACGACTTCGCGCGCTGGCCGCTGTGGACGGCGGAATGGACGGTGCGCGGCCCGCGCAAGGACTACACGCTCCTCTCGGCCTATGTGCCGCTGGCGGTGGCGGGCTGAGGGCGGGCGCCGGCCGCGATCCCGGCCCCGGCCGCGCGGCCGATCCAGCCGCCGCCGAGCACCCGGGTCGAGCCTTCGGCATAGAAGACGCAGGCCTGGCCGGGGCTGACCCCGTCCTCGGGCGACAGCAGTTCGACCTCGCCCGCATCCGCGCCGGCGGGGCGCAGGATCGCGGGGGCGGGCTCTCGCGTCGAGCGCACGCGCGCCAGAACCGGCCATTCGGCCCGCGCGGCGAGCGTCGCGTCGCCCAGCCAGTTGATGCCGTGGACGGGGAAGGACCGCGTCGCCAGCGCCGCCTTCGGGCCGACGACGACCCGCCGCGCGGCGGGGTCGAGGCGCACGACATAGAGCGGCTCGCCGAGCCCGCCGAGGCCCAGCCCCTTGCGCTGCCCCACCGTGAAGCCGATGACGCCGGCATGGGTGCCGAGGACGTTGCCCTCGGTGTCCACGATCTCGCCGGGGTCGGCGGCGCCGGGGCGCAGCTTCTCGATCACCGCGCGGTAGTCGCCGTTCGGCACGAAGCAGATGTCCTGGCTGTCGGGCTTGTCGGCGACCGGCAGGCCGTAGCGCGCGGCCAGCGCCCGCGTCTCGGCCTTGGACGCCATGCCCCCGAGCGGGAAGCGCAGGAAGGCGAGCTGTTCCGGCGTGGTCGAGAACAGGAAGTAGGACTGGTCGCGGGCCGGATCGGCGGCGCGGTGCAGTTCCGGCCCGGCCGGCCCCTCGAGGCGGCGGATGTAGTGCCCGGTCGCCATGCAGTCGGCATCGAGCTCGCGCGCCGTCGCCATCAGGTCGCGGAACTTCACCCTCTCGTTGCAGCGGATGCAGGGCACCGGCGTCGCCCCCGCGAGGTAGGCGTCGGCGAATTCGTCCATCACCGCGGCGCGGAAGGTGCTTTCGTAGTCGAGCACGTAATGCGGAAACCCCATCGTCTCGGCGACGCGGCGCGCGTCGTGGATGTCGCGGCCGGCGCAGCAGGCGCCCTTCCTGGCAAGCGCCGCGCCGTGATCGTAGAGCTGGAGCGTGACGCCCACGACATTGTAGCCCTCCTCGGCCAGCATCGCCGCCACGACCGAGGAATCAACGCCGCCCGACATGGCGACGACCACCCGCGTCTCGGCGGGCGGCTTCGGCAGGCCGAGCGAGTTCGGCGCATCTCTGGCGGGCGTCATGACGGCGTCTCCGGGAAGGGCCGCAATATAGGAAAATCCTCCGCAGTCTCAAGCCGCGGTTTCACCGCGCCTTAAACCGTGCCCGCGACCCTCGCCCCCCGTGGTGAAGTCGAAGGGGTCTGCCATGTATCTCAGGAAGATCGACGGCCCGCGCGCCGTGAAGCTGCCCGACGGGACGGTGCTGACGCGCGGCGACCTGCCGCCGCCGGAAACGCGCCGCTGGGTGGCCAGCCGCAAGCTGACCGTCGTGCGCGCGGTCGAGAGCGGCCTGCTGACCCGGCGCGAGGCGCTCGACCGCTACGGCCTGTCGGAGGAGGAATACGATTCCTGGGCCACGGCCGTGCGCCGGCACGGCGCGCGCGCGCTCAAGGTCACGAGCCTGCAGAAATTCCGCCAGATTTAGCTGCACATTTTCGCATTGCGTCACGAGGTAACGGGCCGTTAACCATTCCCGTGCCACGGTCAGGTCTGACGGAAGGATGAATGCGGGGACCGCTCCATGAGAATCCTGCTGGTCGAGGATGATCCGACCACCTCGCGCAGCATCGAGCTGATGCTGACCCATGCGAACCTGAACGTGTACTGCACCGATCTCGGCGAGGAGGGGATCGATCTCGCCAAGCTCTACGACTACGACCTGATCCTGCTCGACCTCAACCTGCCGGACATGAACGGGCACGAGGTCCTGCGCCAGCTTCGGATGTCGAAGATCACCACGCCGATCCTCATCCTGTCGGGGTCCGACGACACCGAGAACAAGCTCAAGGGCTTCGGCTTCGGCGCCGACGACTACCTGACCAAGCCCTTCCACCGCGAGGAACTGGTGGCGCGCATCCACGCCATCATCCGCCGGTCGAAGGGCCATGCCCAGTCGATCATCAAGACCGGCAAGGTGGCCGTGAACCTCGATGCCAAGACCGTCGAGGTGGACGGCGAGACGGTGCACCTGACCGGCAAGGAATACCAGATGTTCGAGCTCCTGAGCCTGCGCAAGGGCACGACGCTGACCAAGGAGATGTTCCTCAACCATCTCTACGGCGGGATGGACGAGCCGGAGCTGAAGATCATCGACGTCTTCATCTGCAAGCTGCGCAAGAAGCTGGCCGAGGCGACGGGCGGGGAGAACTACATCGAGACGGTCTGGGGTCGGGGCTACGTGCTGCGCGATCCGCTGCCGGGCGACGCGCGGCCGCGCATGGCCGTGGGCGCCTGACGCAGGGGCCGGGCGCGGGACGCGGCCGGGCAGGGCCGGGTAGGGCCGTGCGTCCGGAGCCGGGGCCGGAAGCCGGGCCCGGCCGGGCGCGAAACCTGCGCCTGACGCTTGGGTCGCGAACCGGGTTCCCCGAGGCGCGGCAGGGATCGCGTGACGGCGCCTCCGGGAAGCGGACCCGGCAGCGCAGCGCCGTGCTGACGTGACGCCGCCGCCGGGAGCCGGGTGCAGCCGGGCGTGGCTGTCTGCCTGGCCTTGCGGTCGCGAGCCGCGATCAGGCGGGCATGGGCACGGCGGCGCGACGCCGCTGCCGTGGCGCAGGTTAGACCCGGCAAGGCCCGGTCGCGCGACGCCGCTGCCGCGGACCGGGTTCGACCCGGCAAGGCCCTGGTCACGTGACGCCGAAAGCTTGGGCCGCATCCGGCACGGGAGGGCCGTCGGTCCGACTCCGCCATCGGGCACCTGGTCCGGCCGGGCGCGGGACGCGGCCGGGCAGGGCCGTGCGTCCGGCCGACCCGCCGCTCCGCACGGCGTTCCTGCCGCCCTGCGCATCGGGCGGACGCATTGTGCCATCCCGGCCCTGCGTCCCCGGCCACCCTCCCGCCGCTTTCCCGTCGGCCCTAGCCCCGCGCGCCGGCCGACCGCGCCGGGCCGGTCCGCTCCCCCAGTCGCGTGGGATCGGGCTGCACAGAGAGGCCCCTGCGCGGCGACCGTTCGGACCCGGGCGTCCCCCGTCGCGCTCCATACCGGGAGGTTCCTGCGCGGGCGACCTCTGGATCCGGCAGGACACCTGCGAGGGGCTGGTGACGACGAGTCCCTGCGCGCGGGCGACCGCTTTGGCAAGGTTACGGCCAGGCAGCACGCGGGCGACCGCTTTGGCAGGGACAGGGCCGGGCAGCCCCCGCGCGCCCATGCCCTCCGCGCGCGGCGACTCCCCCGCCGTGCTCCGGCCGCGCCCGGCGACCATCCGGCGCGGATCAAGCGGCGCCTTCCAGTTCCTGCCCATGCCCTTCGCGCGCGGCGACCAGCGGCGACCGTCCGTCGTGCCTTAGGCTCGCGAGGCGTTGACCTTGCCATCCCTCCGCGCGCGGCGACCACCAGCCACCCGTAGACCGTCGGGATCATTTCGGCGCCCATGCCCGTTGCGCGCGGCGACCATCCCGCCCTGACCCGGCCCTGCGCACGGGCAACGGCGCCGCGCGGACCCGCCGCCGCACGGCCGAACGCCGGGTCGCCCAGACCGGAACCCGCCCTGCGGCGGACCATCCGGCCTTGCGGGCGACCGGCCCGCCGTGCTCTGGCCGCGCGCACTGGACGACCGCGCCCGGCCCGCCTAACACTCTGACCCCGACGGCCGGGCCCGGCGCCCGGCCCGTCCTTTCCCGGGGGCAGGGGCATGGCGCGACGGGCGGCGGGTGGGGGTGATCCTGTCAGGGCGGTGGAGGCGCTGACGCCGGCGGAGGCGGGCGCGGAATGGCTGCGCCTTGCCCAGGCAGTGGCGCGGGCGAACCGCGCCTATCACACCGAGGACGCGCCGGAGATCTCCGACGCCGAATATGACGCGATGAAGCTGCGCCTGGCGGCGATCGAGGCGCGGTTTCCCGACCTCGCCGCGACGGCCGCCGCCGGCCTGCCGGAACTCGGCGGGCGCAGCCCGACCGCCACCGTCGGCGGTGCGCTCGCAGCCGGCTTCGCCAAGGTCCGCCACGCGGTGCCGATGCTGAGCCTCGAGAACGGCTTCAGCGATGCCGACGCGCAGGATTTCCTTGCCCGCGTGCGGTCCTTCCTCGGCCTGCCCGCCGATGCCGAGGTGGCGGTCACGGCGGAACCCAAGATCGACGGCCTGTCGCTGTCCCTGCGCTACGAGGAGGGCCGGCTCGTCACCGCCGCCACCCGCGGCGACGGCGAAACGGGCGAGAACGTGACCGCGAACGCGCGCAGCGTCGCCGGAATCCCGCAGGAGCTGACCGGGGCGCCGGCGCTCCTCGAGGTGCGCGGCGAGGTCTACATGTCGCACGCCGATTTCGCGGCGCTGAACGCCCGCCAGGCCGCCGCCGGCGAGCGGCCCTTCGCCAACCCGCGCAATGCCGCCGCCGGCTCGCTGCGCCAGCTTGATCCCGCGGTCACCGCCGGGCGGCCGCTGCGCTTCTTCGTCTACGGCTGGGGGGCGGTCAGCGCGCCCCTGGCCGCGACCCAGGCCGGGGCGATCGCGCGGCTGGCGGCGCTCGGCTTCCCGACCAATCCGCTCACCCGCCTTTGCCGGACCGGGGCCGAGATGCTGGCGCATTACCGCGCCATCGAGGCGCAGCGCGCGACGCTCGGCTACGACATCGACGGCGTCGTCTACAAGGTGAACGACCTTGCCCTGCAGGCGCGGCTCGGCTTCCGCGCCACCACGCCGCGCTGGGCGCTGGCGCACAAGTTCTCGGCCGAACGCGCCTGGACGCGGCTCGAGGCGATCGACATCCAGGTCGGGCGCACGGGGGCGCTGTCGCCGGTCGCGCGGCTGATGCCCGTCACCGTCGGCGGCGTCGTGGTGTCGAACGCGACCCTGCACAACGAGGACTACATCGCCGGGCGCGACGCGCGCGGCCAGCCGATCCGCGACGGCCGCGACATCCGCGCCGGCGACTGGGTCCAGGTCTACCGCGCCGGCGACGTGATCCCGAAGATCGCCGACGTGGACCTGTCGCGGCGGCCGCCGGGAACCCGGCCCTTCGCCTTTCCCGAGACCTGCCCCGAATGCGGCTCGGCCGCGATCCGCGAGCCGGGCGACGCGGTCCGTCGCTGCACCGGCGGGCTGATCTGCCCGGCGCAGGCGATCGAGAAGCTGAAGCATTTCGTCAGCCGCGCGGCCTTCGACATCGAGGGGCTGGGCACCAAGCAGATCGAGGCCTTCTACCGGCTCGGCTGGCTGCGCGAGCCGGCCGACATCTTCACGCTCGCGGCGCGCGACGCGGCGGGCGACAAGCTGCTGGTGCCGCCCGAGGCGCTGCTCGGGGCGGAGGGCGGCGAGAGCCGGGCCGAGCACGAGGCGCGGCTTGCCGCGGCGGCCGGGCTGGAGCGTTTCGACCGCGCCGCGGTGCTGGCGGCGGTGGCGGCTCTCGGCCGCATGCCGCTCCGCGAGCAGCCGGGCTATGGCGAGCGGTCGGTGGCGAACCTCTTCCGGTCGATCGAGGAGCGCCGGCGCATCCCGCTCGACCGGCTGATCTTCGCGCTCGGCATCCGCCATGTCGGCGAAAGCGCGGCGGGGCTGCTGGCGCGGAACTTCGGCACCTGGGACGCCTTCATCGCCACGGTGCGCGCGGCCGACGCGACGGAGGGCCCGGCCTGGGAGGCGCTCATCGGCATCGACGGCATGGGCGAGGTGACGGCGCGGTCGCTGGTGGTGTCGCTCAACCGCTCGGCCGACCGCGGCGCGGTGGACAGGCTGCTCGCGCAGATCACCGTGCTGCCGGTCGCGCCGCAGGGGCCGGTCGAGAGCCCGCTCGCCGGCAAGACGGTCGTCTTCACCGGGACGCTTGAAAGGATGACGCGGGCCGAGGCGAAGGCGCGCGCCGAGGCCCTGGGCGCAAAGGTCGCCGGATCGGTCAGCGCGCGGACCGATCTCGTCGTCGCCGGGCCCGGTGCGGGCAGCAAGGCGAAGGAGGCCGCGCGGCTCGGCATCGAGACGATCGACGAGGACGCCTGGATCAGGCTCATCGGCGGATGACGCGGCCCGCCGTCCTGTTCCCGCTCTTCGCCAGCCTCGAGACGCTGCCCGGCGTCGGGCCGAAGGTGGCGCGGCTCTTCGCCGCGATCGGCGTCGAGCGGCCGCGCGACCTGATCTTCACGTTGCCCCATGCGGTGGTGGACCGCCGCCCCGTCGCCTCGGTGCGCGAGGTCGTCCCGCCCGCCACCGTCACCGTTCAGGTGACGGTCGGGGCGCATCTGCCGCCGCGCCGGAAGGGGGCGCCGTGGCGCGTCATGGTCCGCGATGCGCAGGTCGAGTTCCAGCTCGTCTTCTTCCACGTCCACGGCGATTCGCTGCAGCGCCAGCTGCCGACCGGCCAGACGCGCGTCATCTCCGGCCGGCTGGACCTGTTCGACGGGATCGCGCAGATCACCCATCCCGACCACATCCTGCGCCCCGAGGAGGCCAGGAGCCTGCCGCGCTACGAGCCGGTCTATCCCCTGACCCAGGGCCTGACCAACCGCGTCGTCGCGCGGGCGGCGGCGGCGGCGCTGGCGCGCCTGCCGGACCTGCCGGACTGGATCGACCCGGCGCTGCGCGCCCGCGAGGGCTGGCCGGGCTGGCGCGAGGCGCTGCAGGCCGCCCATGCGCCCGCCGGGCTCGGCGACGTGTCGCCGGGCGCGCCCGCCCGCGCGCGGCTCGCCTATGACGAGGTCTTCGCCCACCAGCTGACGCTGGCGCTGGCCCGCCGCAGCATCCGCCGCGCCAAGGGGCGCGCCTCGCGGGGCGACGGGCGGCTGACGTGGCGGGTGCTGGCGGGCCTGCCGCATGCGCTGACCGGGGCGCAGACGCGGGCGGTCGCCGAGATCGCGGCGGACATGGCCGGGCCGCTGCGCATGAACCGGCTCCTGCAGGGCGATGTCGGGTCGGGCAAGACGCTGGTCGCGTTCCTTGCCCTGCTGACCGCCGTCGAGGCGGGCGGGCAGGGCGCGATCATGGCCCCGACCGAGATCCTCGCCCGCCAGCACTTCGATTCGCTCCGGCCGCTCGCCGCGCTCGCCGGGGTGCGGCTCGAGACGCTGACCGGGCGCGACCGCGGCGAGGAGCGGGCGGCGAAGCTCGCCGACCTTGCCGCGGGGCGCATCGACATCATCGTCGGCACCCATGCGCTGTTCCAGAAGGACGTCGCCTTCGCCGACCTGCGCCTTGCGGTTGTGGACGAACAGCACCGTTTCGGCGTCGCGCAGCGGATGGAGCTGGGCGCCAAGGGCGAGGCGGCGGACGTGCTGGTGATGACGGCGACGCCGATCCCGCGCAGCCTGGCGCTGGCGACCTACGGCGACATGGATGTGAGCGTGCTCGACGAAAAGCCGCCGGGCCGAAGGCCGGTGCGGACGGCGCTGGTCCCTTCCGACCGCCTGGGCGAGGTGGTCGAGCACCTGCGCGGGGCGGTGGCCCAGGGCCGGCGCGCCTACTGGGTCTGCCCGCTGGTCGAGGAGAGCGAGGTCGTGGACATGACCGCCGCCGAGGACCGCTTCCGCGCCCTGCGCGCGGCGCTCGGCGAAGGCGTCGTGGGCCTTGTCCACGGCCAGATGCCGGCCGCCGAGAAGGACGCCGCGATGGCCGACTTCGTCGCCGGGCGCACCCGCGTGCTGGTCGCCACGACGGTGATCGAGGTCGGCGTCAACGTGCCCGAGGCGACGATCATGGTCATCGAGCGCGCCGAGACCTTCGGCCTGTCGCAGCTGCACCAGCTGCGCGGGCGGGTCGGCCGCGGCACCGGCGATTCGACCTGCCTGATGCTCTACCAGCCGCCGCTGTCGGAGACCGCCGAGCGCCGCCTCGCGATCCTGCGCGAGACCGAGGACGGATTCCGCATCGCCGAGGAGGACCTCGCGATCCGCGGCGCCGGCGACCTGATCGGCACCGCCCAGTCCGGCCTGCCGCGGTTCCGCATCGCCGACATCGAGCGGCAGTCCGCGCTGATGGCGATCGCGCAGTCCGACGCGCGCGCGCTGCTGGCGCAGGACCCCGGCCTTGCCGGGCCGCGCGGGCAGGCGGCGCGGACGCTGCTGTGGCTGATGGAACAGGACAGGGCGATCCGCCTGATCTCCGTCGGCTGAGACGCGGGCCACCGGCCGCCTCCGTAGGTTATTGCCGTTCTGTTCCGCAATGTTCCGTTAATGTTCTTGACAGGCGGGCGCCGGCATGAGAACAAAGGGGCAACTGATGCGGACGGAGGTGCGCGATGTCGGGCAAAGGCGAACAGGCGGGCGAGATGCCGGGGCTTGGCGACGTGCTGGCGCGCAACCTCGGGACGCTGGCGCAGGACATGGCGGGCGTCGTCGCGCTTGTCGTCCTGCTGGTCGCGGGCCTCGGCCTGCCCGGCCTGATGTAGGGTTCTGCCTCGCGGTTGTTCCGCCGGACGCAAGGCGCGGGGGTCCTCCCCAGTCCCCGCGCCGGTATCTGTCCCGATCCGGGCGGGGGTGTCCCAAGCCTCCCGCTCCGTCCGGTTCCACGGAGACGATCGCCACTGACCGCCGTTCCCTGCCGGGGACGGCGGTTTCTTCTTGCCGCGGCGTCGGGGTCTCAGGCGGCCTTCTCGGCCTCGGCCATCGCCTCGGCGGTCGCCTCCAGCGCCAGCAGGATCGAGGCATGGCGGTTGCGGTAGTCGCGCGCGGGCAACAGGACCTCGAGCCCCTCGAAGGGGGCGGCGGGGGGCGGGCCGTTCGCCTTCAGCATCGCGGAAAGCTGGTCGCGCGCGGTCTCGACCTCGGCCCGGGTCCGCCCGATGATCGCCCCGCCGACGACCGCCGCCGCGGCCTGGCCCAGCGCGCAGGCGCGCACGTCCTGGGCGAAGTCGGCGATCCGCCCGTCCTTCACCACCACGTCCACGGTGACGGTCGAGCCGCAGAGCGGCGAGCGTTTGCGCACCGTCGCCGTCGGGTTCGGCAGCCGGCCGAGGTGCGGGATGTCGGCCGCCAGCGCGAGGATGCGCTGGGAATAGAGCTTGATCAGGTCGGCGTCGGTGGTCATCGCGCGGTCCTGCGGCCTTTCCTTCGGTGCCTGCCCGCCTTAGATAGGCCCGTCCCGACGTCTTGAACAGGTGTCCCGCATGGCCTTCGACCCCGCCAGCCTGAGCTTCGACGCCAACGGCCTGATCCCCGCGGTGGTGCAGGACCATGCCACGAAGGCGGTGCTGATGGTCGCCTGGATGAATGCCGAGGCGGTCCGCCTGACGCTTGAAACCGGCCGCGCAACCTATTGGTCACGCTCGCGGAACTGCATCTGGGTCAAGGGCGAGACCTCGGGCCACGGGCAGGCGGTGGTGGACTTCCGCATCGACTGCGACCGCGATACGCTGCTGATCCTGGTGCGGCAGACCGGCCCGGCCTGCCACACCAACCGCGAAAGCTGCTTCTACACAGCGCTGCGCGGGGGGGCCGAGGTCGTGCTCGAGGAGCCGGGCGCCGCCTGAGCCGGCCGGCGCGCCATGCCGGGGCCGAGGCCCCTTGCGCTTCGCCGGGGGCCGTGAAAGACGGAGCCGCCAGACGAACGCTCCCCAGAGGTGTGCGATGGAGATTCGCGAGGCCCTGACCTTCGACGACGTGCTTCTGGTTCCGGCCGCTTCGAGCGTGCTGCCCTCCGAGGCCGATGTCTCGACCTACGTCACGCGGCGGGTGAGGATGAACATCCCGCTCCTGTCCTCGGCGATGGACACGGTGACGGAGGCGCGGATGGCGATCGCCATGGCCCAGGCGGGCGGGATCGGCGTCATCCACCGCAACCTCGATCCGGCGGCGCAGGCCGAGGAGGTGCGGCGCGTCAAGCGGTTCGAGAGCGGGATCGTCTACAACCCGATCACGCTGACCCCCGACCAGACGCTGGCCGATGCCAAGGCGTTGCAGGCGCGCTTCAACGTGACCGGGTTCCCGGTCGTGGACGAGGCCGGGCGCGTGATGGGCATCGTCACCAACCGCGACATGCGCTTTGCCTCCGACGACCGCACGCCGGTGCGCGCGATGATGACGGCGGAGAACCTCGCGCTCCTGCGCGAGCCGGTGGACCGCGACGAGGCGATCAGCCTGATGAAGGCGCGGCGGATCGAGAAGCTGCTCGTCACCGACGGCGCCGGGCGGCTGACGGGGCTCCTGACGCTCAAGGACACCGAGAAGGCGGTGCTGAACCCGCTGGCCTGCAAGGACGAACTCGGCCGGCTGCGGGTGGCCGCGGCCTCGACGGTAGGAGATGCGGGCTTCGAGCGCAGCCAGGCGCTGATCGACGCGGGCGTCGATCTGGTGGTGATCGACACCGCGCATGGTCACAGCGAGGGCGTGGCGAAGGCGGTCGAGCGGATCAAGCGGCTGTCGAACGATGTCCAGGTCGTGGCCGGGAACGTCGCCACGGCAGAGGCGACGCGCGCCCTGATCGCGGCCGGGGCCGATGCCGTCAAGGTCGGGATCGGGCCGGGATCGATCTGCACGACGCGGATCGTCGCCGGGGTCGGCGTGCCGCAGCTGACGGCGATCCTCGACGCCGCCGGGGCGGCGGGCGACGTGCCGGTGATCGCCGATGGCGGGATCAAGTACTCCGGCGACTTCGCCAAGGCGATCGCGGCGGGGGCCTCCTGCGCGATGGTGGGATCGGCGATCGCGGGCACCGACGAGAGCCCGGGCGAGGTGATCCTCTACCAGGGCCGCAGCTTCAAGAGCTATCGCGGCATGGGCAGCCTCGGCGCGATGGCGCGCGGCTCGGCCGACCGCTACTTCCAGAAGGATGCGGCCTCCGACAAGCTGGTGCCCGAGGGGATCGAGGGCCAGGTGCCCTACAAGGGCGCGGCGGCGGCGGTGATCCACCAGCTCGTCGGCGGGCTGCGCGCCGCGATGGGCTATACCGGCAACCGGACGGTGGCCGAGATGCGCCGGAACTGCCGCTTCGTGCGGATCACCGGGGCGGGGCTGAAGGAAAGCCATGTGCACGACGTGCAGATCACGCGGGAAAGCCCGAACTACCGAATCGGCTGACGCCTTTGCAATGCGTTGCGGACCGATCCTCGCGCGGCACATGAGGGCCGGGTGACGCCGGCGGCGCGGGTGGCGGCGGCGGCCGCCATCCTCGATTCCGTGCTGGCCGGGACACCGGCCGAGACGGCGCTGACGCAATGGGGGCGCGCCAGCCGCTTTGCCGGCTCGGCCGACCGCGCCGCGCTGCGCGATCTCGTCTTCGATGCGCTGCGCCGCCGGCGCAGTCTCGCCTGGGCGGCGGGCGCGGCGGGCGCGCCGACCGGGCGCGACCTGATGATCGGGCGCCTCGCGGCGGCGGGCGCCGATCCGGCCGCGGTCTTCACCGGCGAGGGCCACGCGCCGCCGCGCCTGACCGCGGCGGAGGCGGCGCGCCTGGCCGCGGCCCCGCCGCCGGCGGCCGCCCCCGAGGCGGTGGCCTGCGACTGCCAGGACTGGCAGCTCGCGCCGCTGAAGGCCGCGCTCGGGGCGGATTTCGCGCCGGTGATGGCGCTCTTCCGGGCGCGGGCGCCGCTCTGGCTGCGGGTCAACGCGCCGCGGGCCGGGCCGGCGGAGGTGATCGCGAGCCTCGCCGCGGAGGGCATCGCGGCCACCGCCCATCCCGAGGTCGCCGGCGCGCTGCTGGTGACCGAGGGGGCGGCGCGCGTCCGGCGCTCGGCGGCCTTCCTGACCGGGCTGGCCGAGATCCAGGACCTCGGCAGCCAGATCGCCGCCGCCGCGGCGCCGGTGACGCCGGGGATGCGGGTGCTGGACTACTGCGCGGGCGGCGGGGGAAAGGCGCTGGCGCTGGCGGCGCGCGGGGCGGAGGTGACGGCGCACGACGCCGATCCGGGCCGCATGGCGGGGCTTGCGGCGCGCGCGCGCCGGGCCGGGGCGCGGATCACGGTCCTGCCCGGGGCGGTGCCCCCGGCGGCGGCGCCCTTCGCCCTCGTCCTGCTCGATGTGCCCTGTTCCGGCAGCGGGACCTGGCGGCGCAACCCCGAGCTGAAATGGGCGCTGACGGCAGAGCGGCTGGCGGCGCTGACGCGGACGCAGGACGCCATCCTCGACCGCGCGCCGGACCACCTCGCCCCCGGCGGCCTGATCCAGTACGTGACCTGCTCGCTGTTCCGCGCCGAGAACGAGGAGCGCATCGCCGCCTTCCTTGCCCGGACGAGGGGGTTCCGGCTGGCGGCAGAACGCCGCATCTCGCCGCTTGCCGGGGGCGACGGATTCTATTCGGCGCTCATCGCCCGCGCCTGATGCGCCGCCGCCGCGCCGCAGTCCCGACCCTTGTCGGGCTTAATCGGGGATTAAGGAATTCCGGCCGCAAATGCGTTATTGATTCCCGCGTGAGTGAACGGGTCCGCCCCCGGCATGATGATTGACCGCCTGATCGATTCGGCCGGGACACTGGGCCCGCGCAGCGCCTACCTCGCCCTCGCGGCCGTCGGCATCTCGGCCCTGGCCGTGCTCGCCCCGCCGGGGCTGCCGCGGATCGGGCTGGTCTCGGCCGCGGCGACGCTCGGCCTCATCGCGCTCGCCGTCCGCCTCCTCTACCGGGCCGGACGGGCGGTGGACGCCCGCGTCGCCGCCCGCATCGCGCAGTTCGCCGAGACCGATGTCGCCCCGGCCTTCACCGCCGACGCCGATGGCGAGATCCTGCGCCAGAACCGGGCCGCCGGCGACCGCTTCGGCGACCGCCGCGGACAGACGCTCGCGCGCGCGCTGGGCGAGTTCCTGGCAAGCCCCGCGCCGCTCATTGCGCGGCTCCAGCTGCGCGCCGCCGGCGCCGCCTTCGCGCGCGAGGACGTGGTGACGCGCCGCGGCCACATGCGCATCGCCGCCCAGGCGCTGGGCCAGGGCCTGTTCCTGTGGCGGATCGAGGATTCCGCCGATCACCCGATCGCCGGCCGCGGCGCAGAGGCCGGCGCGCTGCCGATGCTGACGGCGACGCGAACGGGCACCGTGCTGTTCATGAACGCGGCGATGCGCGAGCTTGCCGGGGAACGGGTCAAGACGCTCGACCGCCTGTTCCCCGACCTGCCGGTCCGGCCGGGCGAGGACCAGCGGGTCTCGACCGCCGAGGGCGTCATCACTGCCCGCGTCGTCGAGGCGCAGGGTCCGGCCGGACGCCGCGACATCTACATCCTGCCCGCGGAGGGCGCGGCGGCGGCGGCGTCCGCCGCGGGCCAGCCCGGATCCGGCCGGATGGACGAGGGGATCGTCGAACACCTGCCGGTGGCGCTGCTCGGCATCCTGCCGGACGGGCGGGTCGATTCGGCCAATGCCGCGGCGCGCGCCCTGATCGGGCCGGTCGCGCCGGGCGTGCACCTCTCGCGCCTTCTCGACGGGCTCGGCCGGTCCTTCTCGGACTGGCTCGCCGACGCCGCCGCGGGCCGGGCGGAGGGCCGGCCGGAGGTGCTGCGCGCCAACGGGCCGGGGGGCGAGCTTTACCTCCATGTCGCGCTGACCCGGCGCGCCCCGGCGGCGGGGCAGGGCCTTGTCGCGGTGCTCTCCGACGTCACCCAGTTCAAGACGCTCGAGGCGCAGTTCGTCCAGAGCCAGAAGATGCAGGCGATCGGCCAGCTTGCGGGCGGCGTCGCGCATGACTTCAACAACCTCCTGACCGCGATCTCGGGCCATTGCGACCTGCTTCTGCTGCGGCACGACAAGGGCGATCCCGATTTCGCCGACCTCACCCAGATCGCCCAGAACGCGAACCGCGCGGCCAGCCTCGTCGGCCAGCTGCTCGCCTTCTCGCGCAAGCAGACCCTGACGCCGCAGGTGATGGACCTGCGCGACACGCTGGCCGACCTCACCCATCTGCTCAACCGCCTCGTCGGCGAGAAGGTCGTCCTGACCCTCACCCACGAGCCGACCCTGCGCCAGATCCGCGCCGACCGGCGCCAGATCGAGCAGGTCATCATGAACCTCGTGGTGAACGCCCGCGACGCGATGCCCGACGGCGGCACGATCCGGATCGAGACGGCGAACGTGACCCTGGCCGAGCCGCTGCATCGCGACCGGGCGACGATCGCGCCCGGCGATTACGTCGTCGTCCGGGTGATCGACGACGGCACGGGGATCGCGCCGGATGTCCTGCCGAAGATCTTCGAGCCCTTCTTCACCACCAAGGAGACGGGCGAGGGGACGGGCCTCGGCCTGTCCACCGCCTACGGCATCGTCAAGCAGACGAACGGCTTCATTTTCTGCGACAGCACCGTGGGTTCGGGGACGACCTTCACGCTCTTTTTCCCGGCGAACGCGGCCCAGGACGGGGCCGGAGCCGGGGCAGGGGCGGCGGCCGCCGACACCGCGGGAGACCAGGCGGGCCAGGCGGCGGCGGAGGCGCAGGCGGCGGCGCAGCGGGCGGCGCGCGACGCGCGGCAGGAGGCGCCGGGGGCGGGCAGCGCCCCGCCGGCCCGCCGCGACCGCGAGGGCGTCGTCCTCCTTGTCGAGGACGAGGCGCCGGTGCGCGCCTTCGCCAGCCGGGCGCTTCGCCTGCGGGGCTTCACCGTCATCGAGGCCGAGAATGCCGAACAGGCCCTGCGCGCGCTGGCCGACGGGGCGCTCGATGTCGATGTCTTCGTCACCGACGTGGTGATGCCGGGCATGGACGGCCCGACCTGGGTCCGCGAGGCGCTGAAGTCGCGGCCCGGCGCGCGCGTCGTCTTCGTCTCGGGCTATGCCGAGGACAGTTTCGCCGACGGCAAGGAGGCGATCCCGAATTCGGTCTTCCTGCCCAAGCCGTTCTCGCTGTCCGAGCTGACCGCGACCGTCCAGGCGCAGTTCCACTGAGCGGTCAGGCCGGCAGACTGTCGTAGAAGGCATAGTCCGCCGCCAGCCGGGCGCGCAGGTCGCGCTCCAGGGCCGGCGGCAGGTCGAGCGGGGCCGCGGGCGAGATGTTCAGCCGCGGCAGCGTGATCTCGCAGCCGAGCCGGTCCTCGAGATCGTGCACGAAGGCGGTGATCGCCTCGTAGCGGAAGACGCGGTCGACAAGGCAGGTGCCGTCGCGGTGCATCAGGAACCGCGCCTGGCTGCCGACATCGGCCCAGGCCGGCGGATGGTCCGACAGGTAGCCGCGGACGAAGGCCTCGAAGCTCATCCCGGCGGTGCTGTTCGGCTCGCCGCGCAGCTCCTCGCGGGTGCGGTAGCGGTACCAGCTGCCAAGCCAGCCGACCGGGTCGCGCATCAGCGCCACGGTCGCGAAGGGCCGGCCGGCCGACTTCTCCAGCATCGGCGCCATGAAGCGTCGGAAGCGCGCGGCGGAGAGGTGCTTGAGCTCGGGCGGGCGCAGGATGGCGACCGAGGCCAGCGGCTCGAGCGCCGCCTCGATCGCGGTCGAGCCGGTCTTGGTGTTCGCGAGGAACACGAATCCCTGCTTCCAGAAGATCAGCATGACGCCCCCCGCGCGGCCGGACCCCGTACGGTCCGGCGCGCCACATAGCCCGGCGCGGGCCGCCGCGGCAAGCGCCGCCGCGTCGTCCCCGACCGGGTCCCGGGCCCGGTTTCCGGCCCCGCCGGGCGTTAACGATGTCTTAGGACGGCGCGCCTAGCCTGATCGCGACAATTCATGTTGATTTGTTCCTGTTTTGTCCGCATAAGGCAGGAACAGGACAAGAACACCGGGCCGGCCCGGGCTCCGGATTGCCCCCCGGACCGGGCCATGGAATAAGGACCAGGACAATGGCAGTGGCGACCATCCTCGACATGACAGACAAGCGCACGACCGACCGCCAGAAGGCCCTCGAGTCGGCCCTGGCGCAGATCGAACGGCAGTTCGGCAAGGGGTCGATCATGCGCCTCGGCGCCGAGAATCCGGTGATGGAGATCGAGGCGACCTCGACCGGATCGCTGGGCCTCGACCTCGCGCTCGGGATCGGCGGCCTGCCCAAGGGGCGGATCATCGAGATCTACGGGCCGGAATCCTCTGGCAAGACGACGCTGACGCTGCATGTCGTCGCCGAGGAGCAGAAGAAGGGCGGCGTCTGCGCCTTCGTCGATGCCGAACACGCGCTCGACCCGCTCTATGCGCGCAAGCTCGGCGTCAACCTCGACGACCTCTTGATCAGCCAGCCCGACACCGGCGAGCAGGCGCTCGAGATCGTCGACACGCTGGTGCGCTCCGGCGCGGTCAGCCTCGTCGTCGTCGATTCGGTCGCCGCGCTGACGCCGAAGGCCGAGCTCGAGGGCGACATGGGCGAGGCGACGGTGGGCGCGCAGGCGCGCCTGATGAGCCAGGCGATGCGCAAGCTTACCGCCTCGATCAGCCGCTCGAACTGCATGGTGATCTTCATCAACCAGATCCGGATGAAGATCGGGGTCATGTTCGGCAACCCCGAGACGACGACCGGGGGCAACGCGCTGAAGTTCTATGCCAGCGTGCGGCTCGACATCCGCCGCATCGGCGCGATCAAGGACCGCGACGAGGTGGTCGGCAACGCCACCCGCGTCAAGGTGGTCAAGAACAAGGTCGCCCCGCCCTTCAAGCAGGTCGAGTTCGACATCATGTACGGCGAGGGCATCTCGAAGACCGGGGAGCTGATCGACCTCGGCGTCAAGGCCGGCGTTGTCGAGAAGTCCGGCGCCTGGTTCAGCTATGGCGACGAACGCATCGGCCAGGGGCGCGAGAACGCCAAGCAGTTCCTGCGCGACAATCCCGCCGTCGCCGCCGAGATCGAGGCGCGCATCCGCGCCGGCGCCGGCATCGACCTGACGGCGCCCGCCGAGGACGGCGGCGCCGACGCGCTGGAGGCCTGACCGGCCGCGACGCCGCGATGCCGCGGCGCGGGATCCCCCGGGGTGAGGGCCCGCGCCGCCAGACCGCAGATGGCTGCCCGGGTGGGTGCAGCACCGGCGGCGGGGCAGGGCCCTGCCGCCCGCCGCCACCGGGAGACGACCCGTGCTTGCGACCTATGCCAGACTGCTCGACCTTCTGACCCCGCGCGAGAAGCGCCGCTTCGCGCTCGTGCTCGCGATCGCCGCCGCGGCGGCGCTGGCCGAGATGGCCGGCGTCGCCGCCGTGCTGCCCTTCCTCGCCGTGCTCGCCGATCCCGGCGCGGCGGCGGCCAGCCCCTGGCTTGCCGCGCTGGGCCGGCAGGCCGGGATCACCACCGAGACCGGGCTGCTGGCGGCGCTCGCCGCGCTCGTCTTCGCGATGATCCTGGTCGCGCTGGCGCTGAAGCTCGGCGGCATCCATGCGCTCGCCCGCTTTGCCCACATGCGCAACCACACGATCTCCACCCGCATGTTCGATGCCGTGCTGCGGCGGCCCTACGCGGCCTTCCTGTCCGAGAACAGCGCCGATACCGGGCGCACGATGCTGCACGAGGTGGACCGCGTCGTGCTGGAGACGATGATGCCGGCGATCCGCTTCATCGCCCACGGCCTGTCGCTCGTCTGCCTGATGGCCCTCCTCGTCTGGCTGCACCCGCTTGCGGCCGGCCTCGCGGGGCTGGTCCTGGGCGGCGCCTACATCGCCATCTTCCTCGGCGTGCGGCGGGCGCTGCGCGGCCTCGGGGTGGCGCGCCAGAGGCTCAACGCGGAGCGCTACCGGATCGCCGCCGAGGCTTTGGCGGGGGTCAAGGACATCAAGGTGCGCGGCATCGAGACCGTCTTCACCGACCGCTACGGGCGCGCCTCGCTGGCGCTGGCCGAGGCGGCGGCACGGGCGCAGGCGATCGGCGAGGTGCCGCGCCAGGTGCTGGAGGCGATCGCCTTCGGCGGCATGATCGCGCTCGTCCTCGTGCTGCTGCTGGCGGGCGGGCAGGACCTGATGGCGATCCTGCCGATGCTCGGCGTCTTCGCCTTCGCCGGGCTGAAGATGTTCCCCGCCCTGCAGCAGATGTACCACGCGCTGACGCTGATGCGCTTCACCCGGCCGCTCCTCGACGAGGTGCATGCCCGCGCCGCGCGGACCCTGCCGCCGCCGCACCGGGCAGACCGGCCCGCGGCGGGCGGACCGGCACCGGCGGCCGCCGCGGGCGCGGGCGCGGCCCGGCCCGGGGCGCCCGTCCCGCCCGGCCAGGCCGAGCTGCGCAACGTCAGCTACACCTATCCCGGCGCGCAGAGGCCCGCGCTGGCCGGCGTCTCGGCCGTCTTTCCCGCCTGCAGCACGACCGGGATCGTCGGCGGGTCGGGCGCCGGCAAGACGACGCTGGTCGATCTCCTGCTCGGGCTGCTCACCCCCGACAACGGCGAGGTCGCCCTCGGCGCCGGTCCCGGGGGGGCCGCCGACCGCGCGCGCCTTGTCGGCTATGTGCCGCAGTCGGTGCACCTGACCGACGACACGCTGGCGGCCAACATCGCCTTCGGGGTGCCGGCGGCGGAGATCGACATGGCGGCGGTGGCGCGCGCCGCCCGTGCCGCCCGGCTGCACGGCTTCGCGATGGCGCTGCCCGAGGGCTACGCGACGCGGATCGGCGAACGCGGCGCCCGCCTGTCGGGGGGCGAGCGCCAGCGCATCGGGATCGCGCGCGCGCTCTACGCCGACCCCGCGATCCTGATCTTCGACGAGGCGACCTCGGCGCTCGACACCGTGACCGAGCGCGAGGTGATGGCGGCGGTGCGGGCGCTGTCGGCGCGCAAGACCGTCATCATCATCGCGCACCGTCTGGCGACGGTGAAGGCCTGCGACCGCATCCTGCTTCTCGAGGACGGCCGGATCGCCGCGCAGGGGAGCTATGGCGAACTGATGGCCGGAAACGCGCGCTTCCGCCGCCTCGCCGCGGCCTGAGACCCGGCGGGCCGGGTCGCGCCGGCCCGCCTCAGGCGCCGAGCCACCCCGTCATCTGCCGGCGCAGCATCCCGATCGACCGCCACAGGCGGCGCAGCGGCGGCATCGAACCGGCGAGGACGGCATCGAGCGCGGCATCGTCCATGTCGGCGGTGATCGAGGCGCGGGGCTGCAGGAAGCCATCGCCGGACATGCAGCCGCCATCGGAGGACCAGGCCCGCGTGTAGCCGGCCCGGCGCAGGTCGTGCAGCACGCGGGCGTCATAGGCGCCGAAGGGAATGCCCGCCTCGGTCACCGGCGCGCCGCAGATCGCCGTCAGCCGCTGTCGCGACCCGTCGATTTCGTCCCAGAGCTCCCCGGGGGGAAGCGAGGGCCAGCGCCGGTGGGCGACGCCGTGGCTGCCGATCCGCATCCCGGCCGCGTGCAGCGCCCGCACCTGATCGGCGTCGAGCGATCCCTCCCGCCCGAGCCGCCCGGTCAGCACGAAGAATCGGGCCGTGAGGCCGCGTTCGAGCAGGCGGGGCAGCGCGATCGTGAGATCGGACAGGTTGCCGTCGTCGAAGGTGATGTGGATGGCCGAGGGATCGGGCAGGGCGAGGATGCGGTCGAGCACCGCCGCAAAGCGGTCCGCGCCGATCCAGTAGCGATGTTCGGCCGCCGGCACCGTCGCGCCGGGCGTGCCGATGCCGTGGAAGATGATCGCAACCTGTCCGGACGCCACCGCCGACCCCGCCAAACCCTCATCCGGCCCGGCCGCTCGGCCCGGACCGGTCCCCCGGTCCCTCTTTAGCACGCGGCGGCGCCGGGGCGAAGCCCTGTCCCGCGCCTCCCCGGGCCCGCGCCGGCAACAATCGCCCCTGCCGGCGGGGCCGCCCCGCGGGCGGCGCACCAATCGCGCCCGGCCCGGCGGCCGTCCTGCGGCTGGACAGGGCGCGGGGCGGGCATTACACCGCCTTCTGCCTTGCAGCACCGGCAGGACCCACCCGACACGGACCCCGCGCGCCCATGCCCAGCCTGAACGACATCCGCTCGACCTTCCTCGACTACTTCCGCCGCAACGGGCACGAGGTCGTCCCCTCCTCGCCGCTGGTGCCGCGCAACGACCCGACGCTGATGTTCGCCAATTCCGGCATGGTCCAGTTCAAGAACCTCTTCACCGGGATCGAGCGGCGCGACTACGTGCGCGCCACGACGGCGCAGAAATGCGTCCGCGCCGGCGGCAAGCACAACGACCTCGACAACGTGGGCTACACCGCGCGCCACCACACGTTCTTCGAGATGCTGGGCAACTTCTCCTTCGGCGACTACTTCAAGGCCGAGGCGATCGCCTTCGCCTGGGAGCTGCTGACGCGCGACTTCGGCATCGACCGCTCGCGCCTTCTCGTCACCGTCTATCACACCGACGACGAGGCCGCCGGGATCTGGAGGAAGGTCGCCGGCCTGCCCGACGACCGCATCATCCGCATCCCGACCGACGACAACTTCTGGCGCATGGGCCCGACCGGCCCCTGCGGCCCCTGCACCGAGATCTTCTACGACCACGGGCCCTCGGTCTGGGGCGGCCCGCCGGGCAGCGCCGAGGCCGACGGCGACCGCTTCATCGAGATCTGGAACCTCGTCTTCATGCAGAACGAGCAGATGCCGGACGGCACGCTGCGGGTGCTCGACATGCAGTCGATCGACACCGGCATGGGGCTGGAGCGGATCGGCGCCCTCCTGCAGGGCAAGCACGACAACTACGACACCGACCTGTTGCGGGCGCTGATCGAGGCCAGCGCCCAGGCCACCGGGACCGATCCCGACGGCCCCGGCAAGGTCCACCACCGCGTCATCGCCGACCACCTGCGCTCGACGAGCTTCCTGATCGCGGACGGCGTCACGCCCTCGAACGAGGGCCGCGGCTACGTCCTGCGCCGGATCATGCGGCGGGCGATGCGGCATGCCCACATGCTGGGCGCCGCCGACCCGGTGATGTTTCGCCTCGTCCCGGCGCTGGTCCGCCAGATGGGCGCCGCCTACCCGGAACTGACCCGCGCCCAGGCGCTGATCGAGGAGACGCTGCGGCTCGAGGAGACGCGCTTCCGCCAGACGCTCGACCGCGGCCTGCGGCTGCTCGACGACGAGCTGGCGCGCCTGCCCGAGGGGGCGGCCCTGCCCGGCGCGGCGGCGTTCCGTCTTTACGACACCTACGGCTTCCCGCTCGACCTGACGCAGGACGCGCTGCGCGAGAAGGGCCGGACGGTGGACGTGGCGGGCTTCGATGCGGCGATGGCCGAGCAGAAGGCCAAGGCGCGCGCCGCCTGGGCGGGGACCGGCGAGACGAGGGACGCGCGGCTCTGGTTCGACCTCGCCGAGAGGCACGGCGCCACCGAGTTCCTCGGCTACGAGACCGAGACCGCCGAGGGGCAGATCCTCGCGCTCGTCGCCGGCGGGGCCGAGACCGGCGCCGCCGAGACCGGCGCGGCGGTGCAGATCGTGGTCAACCAGACGCCCTTCTACGCCGAGGCGGGCGGGCAGGTCGGCGACCGCGGCCTGATCCGCACCGATACCGGCCTCGCCGAGGTCACCGACACGAAGAAGGCGGCCGGCGTGATCGTCCACCATGCGACGGTCCGCGAGGGGACGGTGCTGCGCGGCCAGCCGGCGAAGCTCGAGGTCGCCCATGCCCGCCGCCGCGCGATCCGCGCCAACCACTCGGCCACCCACCTCCTGCACGAGGCGCTGCGGCGCGCGCTCGGCGATCACGTCGCGCAGAAGGGTTCGCTCAACGCCGAGGACCGCCTCCGCTTCGACTTCAGCCACGGCCGGGCGGTGACGCCGGCCGAGATGGCGCGCGTCGAGGCCGAGGTGAACGCCTACATCCGCCAGAATGCGCCGGTCGAGACGCGGATCATGACGCCCGACGACGCCCGCGCGATCGGCGCCCAGGCGCTGTTCGGCGAGAAATACGGCGACGAGGTGCGGGTGGTGTCGATGGGGGTGCTCGAAGGCTCGGGCAAGGGCAGCGACGGACGCACCTATTCGATCGAGCTCTGCGGCGGGACGCATGTCGCGCGCACCGGCGACATCGGCGCCTTCGTGGCGCTGGGCGACAGCGCGTCGAGCGCCGGGGTGCGCCGGATCGAGGCGCTGACCGGGCAGGCGGCGCTCGACCACCTGCGCGCGCAGGACGCGCGCCTTGCCGAGGTCGCCGCCGCGCTGAAGGCCCCGGCCCAGGACGTGCCCGACCGCGTGCGGGCGCTGATCGAGGAACGCCGGGCGCTGCAGAACGAGGTCGCGCAGCTGCGCCGCGATCTCGCCACCGGGGGCAGGGGCGCGGGGCCGGAGGCGCGCGACATCGGCGGCATCCGCTTCATCCCCCAGGTCCTGACCGGGGTGTCGGGGCGCGACCTGCCCGGCATCGTGGACGATCTCAAGGCCAGGATCGGCTCGGGGGCGGTGCTCGTCGTCGCCGATACCGGCGGCAAGGCGGCGGTCGCGGCGGGGGTCACGGCCGACCTGACCGGGCGGCTGTCGGCGGTGGACATCGCGCGCGCGGCGGCCGAGGCGCTCGGCGGGCGCGGCGGCGGCGGCCGGCCCGATCTCGCCCAGGCGGGCGGGGCGGACGCGGCCAGGGCCCCGGCGGCGATCGCGGCGGCCGAGGCGGTGATCGGGGGCGCGGCATGACCGGGACGGCGAAGGGCGCCTTCTGGATCGCCCATGTCGAGGTGACCGACCCCGAGGCCTATGCCCGCTATGCCGCCATCGCCACCGAGGCGATCGCCGCGCATGGCGGCGTGTTCCTCGCCCGCGGCGGCCGCTACGTCCAGCTCGAGGGCCGCGACCGCGCCCGCAACGTGGTGGCGCGCTTCCCCTCGCTCGAGGCGGCGGTGGCCTGCTACAACTCGCCGCGCTACCAGGAGGGCCTCGCCCATGCCCGCGGCGCGGCGGTGCGCGATCTCGTCGTCGTCGAGGAGACCTGAGCGGGGCGGGGCGCCGCGCCGCGCCGGGCACCCGCCGGGCCCCCGGGGCTTTGACTGGAAATCAAGGCTTTGCTAGCATCCTTGCCAACCGCGGCGCGACCGCGGAGGACGAGGCGGCAGACCATGTTCCACAACCACCCGCGCGGGGCCTAGGGCCATGTGCCGCTGGGCTGCCTATCTGGGCGAGGCGATCTTCCTCGAGGACATCGTCAGCCGTCCCGGCCATTCGCTGATCCGGCAGAGCCACGAGGCGGTGGAATGCCGCTCGGCGATCAACGCCGACGGCTTCGGCCTCGCCTGGTATGGCGAGCGCGAGGAACCCGGCCTCTACCGCGACATCCTGCCCGCCTGGTCGGACCCGAACCTGCGCTCGCTGACCGCGCAGGTGCGCTCGCGCCTGTTCCTTGCCCATGTCCGCGCCTCGACCGGCACCGCGACCAGCCGCAACAACTGCCATCCCTTCGTGGTCGGCCGCTGGGCCTTCATGCACAACGGCCAGATCGGCGGCTACGACGGGTTCCGCCGCGCGGCCGAGATGCTGATCCCCGAGGATCTCTACATCCACCGCAAGGGCGCGACCGACAGCGAGGCCCTGTTCCTGACGGCGATCGCCGCGGGGCTCGACAGCCATCCGCGGCGGGCGCTGGAACAGGCGACCGGCCTGTTCGAGGATCTCAGCCGCCGCCGCGGGGTGGCGCCGCATGTGCGCCTGACCGCGGCGCTGGCCGACGGACGGCGCCTGCACGCCGTCCGCTACGCGACCGACGACGAGGCGCCGACGCTCTACCACCGCTGGTCGGACAGGCAGCGCGGGCGGTCGGTCGTGTCCGAGCCGCTCGACGGCGACCAGACCGGCTGGGAACGGGTGCCGGCCGGCACCTTCTGCACCTTCGAGGGCGACGGGGTGGAGATCCAGCCCTTCCGTCCCTACCTGCCGGAGCGTGCGGCCGCCTGAGCCGCGCTCAGCGCGGCACCTGGCGCAGGCGACCGGGATCCGTGCGGCTCGCCGAGGGGCGCGGGATCTCGATCAGGTCCACCTCGATCCGCCCGGATTCGCCGCGGATCTCGCGCAGGACGCCCTCGCGGTCGGGCAGGGGATGGCTCAGCGCGACGACGCGGCCGCGGAAGCTGCAGCGGATCAGCCGGGCGCAGACATCGAGGATGTCGAAGCCGTTCCCGAAGAGCGGCGCCACCACGACCTGCGGCGCGGTGCGGACGATGAAGCCGGGGTCGATGGCGCGGAACGGCGCCAGCACGATGCTGAGATAAGGGTCGGTCATCACCGCCTGCGGCACCATGCGGATGGCCTCGACCACCAGCACGCGGTCGCCGGCGCTGCCGAACCTCTCGTCCGCAGGTCCCTGCTGCGTGACGACACGCAGCATCCGCCCAGGCCTCGCTACAGCCACAGCACGTCCCCGTTCAAAGAACCCATCCTTCACCCTCGGCCGCGCGCAGCCTTCCGCGCCGTCGTGGTCCTGGTTGGGCAGAATTGCGGAAGAATTGTGATGGAGTCTCCGCATCCCGGCGCTTCCGGCCCCGCCCGGCGCGCCGCCGGCGGGCCGGCGCCGAGACCGGTTTGCCATGGCTTGCCGGTTTTGGCATGGTCCCGCCGACGAACGCCCCCGCGCCAGGGGCCGGAACAATTCCGCCGATGGACAAGGCCACCGCCGACTTGATTCTCGCCGGTCTCCCGCTTGCGGCGCTCATCGTCGAGGGCAGCCGGGTGGAGATGGCCAATCCGATGGCCGAACGCCTGCTCGGCCCGGTCGCCGGGCGGCCGGCCGCCGCGATCCTGCGCAATCCCGCCTTCCTGTCGGGGCTCGAGGCCGCCGCCCGCACCGGCGCGCAGGAGGAGCGGCGCTTCGACCTGTCGCGGGCGGGCAACGAGACGATCCGCCTTGCCGCGCACATGGTGCCGCTTGCCGGCGGCGAACCGGGTCGGCAGCCGATCCTCGTCACCTTCGTGGACCTGACCGGCATCGAGACCGCCGAGGAGATCCGCCGCGACTTCGTCGCCAATGTCAGCCACGAGCTGCGCACGCCGCTGACCGCCGTGCTCGGCCTGATCGAGACGCTGCGCAGCGCCGCGCGCCACGACGAGGCCGCGCGCGACCGCTTCCTCGGCGTGATGGAGCGCGAGGCGCAGCGGATGATCCGTCTGGTCAGCGACCTGCTTTCGCTGAGCCGGGTCGAGGCCGAGGAACGCAACCGCCCCTCCGATCCGGTGGACCTCTGCGCCGTCATCGGCTCGGTCACCACCACCCTGCGCGGCCAGGCCGAGGCGGCGGGCGTCACGCTTTTCACCGAGGGCACCGGGGCGCCGGTGATCGTGCCCGGCGATGCCGACCAGCTTCAGCAGGTGTTCCAGAACCTCGTCGAGAACGCCCTTCGCTATGCCGCCTCGGGGCGCGAGGCGCGGCTCAGCGTCACCCGGCTCGACCACGAGCCGGTGATCCGCGGGCCGGCGGTCGCCGTCGCGGTCAGCGACCGCGGCGAGGGAATCGACCCCATCCACCTGCCGCGCCTGACCGAGCGATTCTACCGCGCCGACGCCCACCGCAGCCGCGAGAAGGGGGGAACCGGGCTGGGCCTGGCGATCGTGAAGCATATCGTGAACCGCCACCGCGGCCGCCTGCGGATCGAGAGCGAGGCCGGAAAAGGCAGCAGATTCACCGTCATCCTGCCGCTCGCGTGACGGCGGCCCTTCGCCCGCGGCCGCAGCCGGCGCGGACTGTCATCAAACTGTTACGCAACCGTCACAAAACGCTGCGGTAACGCACCTAAAGCGGCGCAAGGGCCGCGACACTGGGGGCGGCCTCTCAAGCGAAACCGCTGAAGGAGTCTTTCGCAATGAAGCTCAGCTTCCTTACCGTTTCCGTCCTGGCCGTCGCGGCCGCCGCAGGTGCTGCCTCGGCGCGCGATGCGATCAGGATCGTCGGGTCGTCGACCGTGTTTCCCTACACGCAGGCCGTGGCCGAGGAATTCGCCAATACCGGCGGCGTGGCTCCGGTCGTCGAATCGACCGGCACCGGCGGCGGCATGCAGGAATTCTGCAAGGGCGTCGGCGCCGATTTCGCCGACATGACCGGCGCCTCGCGCGCGATGAAGCTGTCGGAATACGAGCTCTGCACGCAGAACGGCGTCACCGACATCACCGAGGCGCTGCTCGGCTATGACGGCCTGTCGATCGCCGTCTCGCGCGCCAACGAGACGGACTGGGACCTGAGCCTGACCGAAGTCTACATGGCCCTGGCGGCGCGGGTGCCGGTCGATGGCGCGCTCGCGGACAACCCCTACAAGACCTGGGACCAGATCCGCGCCGACCTGCCGGCGACCCCGATCACGGTCTACGGCCCGCCGCCGACCTCGGGCACGCGCGACGCCTTCGTCGAGCTTGCCATGCATGTCGGCTGCCAGGCGACCGACTTCGCCAAGGCGCTGAAGGAAAGCGCCTCCGAGGAGGACTACGACAAGTTCGTCGAGGAGGACTGCTCGCGCATGCGCCAGGACGGCCCCTTCATCGAGGCCGGCGAGAACGACAACCTGATCGTGCAGCGCCTCGAGGCCGACCCGAACGCGTTGGGCATCTTCGGCTACTCTTTCCTCTACGAGAACCTTGACAAGCTGAAGGACGTGAAGATCAACGGCGTCGAGGCGAGTCTCGAGACGATCGGCGACGGGACCTATCCGATCTCGCGGCCGCTCTTCCTTTACGTCAAGAACGCGCATCGCGGCGTGATCCCGGGGATCAACGAGTTCCTCGAGGTCTATCTCTCGGACGACGCGATGGGGCCGGACGGCTTCCTGCCCGAGCGCGGGCTGGTCGCGCTGGCCGATGCCGACCGCGCGGCGATGAAGGAGGCGGTGCTGGGCGCCGTCAACATGCCCGCCCCGGCGAAGTGACCTGACCTGACCGCCGCCGCCCGGGGCGCCATGCCCCGGGCGGCGGACCAGAAAGAACGGGATCCTCCGATGACCCTTGCCGCCTTTGCCGTCCTTCTCGCCGCGACCGTCGCGGCCTATGCGCTGAACCGGATGGCGGCGGCGCGGATCATCGCTGGCGGCGGGCGGCTGCATTCGCTCGAATCCTTCCACGGTGGTTTCGCCGCGCTGGTCGTCGGCCTGCCCGTCCTCGTCCTCCTCATCGTCTGGCTTCTGGCCCAGGGCCCCGTCATCGACCGCATGGTGATGAACGGGCTGCCGCCGGGGGTGCTTGACGGCATGGACGGCGGCCAGAGGCAGCTAGTCCTGACCGAGATCAGCTCGGTCGCGCGCGGGCAGGTCTTCGGCGAGCCCGAGGAATGGAAGCTCGCCGCCGCCGAGCGCATGGTCCGCCTTCAGGGCACCTCGTCGCTGATGATGCTGGCCGCCGCCGCGATCCTCGCGCTGGGACTGCTGTTCTACGCCCGCTCGACGGTCTCTGCCGAATTCCGGGCGCGCCAGGGCTTCGAGCGGATCGTCAACGGGCTGATGATCTTCTGCGCCCTCGTCGCCGTGTTCACGACCGCCGGCATCGTGCTGGCGCTCATCTTCGAAAGCATCCAGTTCTTCCGCATGGTGCCAGTGCACGAATTCCTGTTCGGCACCCGCTGGGAACCGCAGATCGCAATCCGCGCCGACCAGGTGGCGGGGCAGGGCGCCTTCGGCTGGGTTCCGGTCATCCTCGGCACCGTCGTCGTGATGGTGATCGCGCTCGTCGTCGCGGTGCCCATCGGCCTGCTGACCGCGATCTATCTGAACGAATTCGCATCGAAGCGGTTCCGCGGCTGGGTCAAGCCGGTGCTCGAGGTCCTGGCCGGCGTGCCGACGATCGTCTACGGCTTCTTCGCCATCCTCGTCGTCGCCCCCGCCGTGCGTTCGCTCGGCGCCTCGCTCGGCATCGACGTGTCGCCGACGACCGCGCTCGTCGCCGGCGTCGTCATGGCGATCATGCTGATCCCCTTCATCTCGTCCTTCGCCGACGATGCGCTGACGGCGGTGCCGCGGTCGCTGCGCGACGGCTCGCTCGCGCTCGGCGCCACCCGCGGCGAGACGATGATGAAGGTCATGTTCCCCGCCGCCATCCCCGGCATCGTCGGCGGCGTCCTGCTCGCCATCAGCCGCGCCATCGGCGAGACGATGATCGTCGTCCTCGCCGCCGGGATCATCGCGCAGATGACGATCAACCCGCTCGACAGCGTGACCACCGTCACCGTCCAGATCATCACCCTGCTGATCGGCGACACCGAATTCGACAATCCCAAGACGCTGGCCGCCTTCGCGCTGGGCCTGATGCTCTTCCTCGTCACCCTTGCCATCAACATCCTCGCGCTCCGCATCGTGCGGAAGTACCGCGAGCTTTACGACTGAGGCGCCGATCATGACCGACATCATTCCCGGCACCCTGATCGGCCGTCCGATCGAAGCGGCCAGCGTGCGCAAGCGCCGGCGCGGCGAGATGTGGCTGAAGGCCTTCGGGCTGGTCGCCATCGGCCTCGCGCTGTCGATGCTGATCGTGCTGATCCTCTCGCTCGTCAGCTCCGGCTACAAGGCCTTCACCCAGACCCATGTCACGCTGACGGTCCCGATCTCGGCCGAACGGGTCGATCCCGAGGACATCGCCGGCAGTTCCTGGCGCGGCGTGATGAAGGACGCGGCGGCGGCGACGCTGCCGGACGCGTCGAAGGAAGAGCTGAAGGTCTTCGACGACCTGATCTCGGACGGCGCCAAGCAGATCGTGCAGGCCAGGGTCACGGCCGACCCGGCGCTGATCGGCCAGACGCTGACGGTGGACGTGCCGGTCTCGGACCCGTTCGACCAGCTCAACAAGGGCCTGATCGACCGCGCGACGCCGGAGGAGAACCGCCGCCTGAACGACGCCGAGATCGCCCTGTTCGACCGGCTGGACGAGGCCGGACTCGTCCGCCAGAAGGCGAACTGGACGCTGGTGACGCAGGCGGATTCGCGCTTTCCCGAACTCGCCGGGCTCAAGGGCGCGCTGATCGGGTCCTTCTACACGCTTGGCATCTGCTTCCTGCTGGCCTTCCCGATCGGCATCGGGGCGGCGATCTATCTGGAGGAATTCGCCCCCCGCAACCGGTTCAGCGACTTCATCGAGGTCAACATCAACAACCTCGCGGCGGTGCCCTCGGTGGTCTTCGGCCTGCTCGCGCTGGCGGTCTTCATCAACTGGTTCGGCCTGCCGCGCTCGGCGCCCTTCGTCGGCGGCCTGACCCTGGCGCTGATGGTGATGCCGACGATCATCATCGCCACGCGCGCGGCGCTCAAGGCGGTGCCGCCCTCGATCCGCGAGGCCGCGCTCGGCGTCGGCGCGTCCAGGCAGCAGGTCGTGTTCCAGCACGTCCTGCCGCTCGCCATGCCGGGCATCCTGACCGGCACGATCATCGGCATGGCCCATGCGCTGGGGGAAACCGCGCCGCTGCTGCTGATCGGGATGAACGCCTTCATCACCGCCGCACCGGCCACCCCCTTCGACAGCGCGACGACACTGCCCACCCAGATCTACATCTGGGCCGACAGCCCCGAACGCGGCTTCGTCAGCCGGACCTCGGCGGCGATCCTGGTGCTGCTCGGCTTCCTCGTGGTGATGAACGGACTCGCCATCTATCTTCGCAACCGCTTCGAGCGGCGCTGGTAAGGAAAGAGAATGGACATGGACGACGCGAGGCTCGCCGAACGCAGCGTGGCGGTCGAATCGCCGAAGATCACCGCGCGCAAGGTGCAGGTCTTCTACGGCGAGAAGCACGCCATCAAGGACGTGGACGTGGACATACACGACCGCATGGTCACCGCCTTCATCGGGCCGTCGGGCTGCGGCAAGTCCACCTTCCTGCGCTGCCTGAACCGGATGAACGACACGATCGACAACTGCCGGGTCGAGGGCCAGATCATGCTCGACGGGCACAGCATCTATGCCCCGGACGTCGATCCGGTGCAGCTGCGCGCGAAGGTCGGGATGGTGTTCCAGAAGCCCAACCCCTTCCCGAAGTCGATCTACGACAACGTCGGCTACGGGCCGAAGATCCACGGCCTCGCCCGCACCAGGGCCGACATGGACGTGATCGTCGAGAAGTCGCTGCGCCGTGCCGCGCTCTGGGACGAGGTGAAGAACCGGCTCGACGAACCCGGCACCGGCCTATCGGGCGGCCAGCAGCAGCGGCTCTGCATCGCGCGCGCCATCGCCACCTCGCCCGAGGTGCTCCTGATGGACGAACCCTGCTCGGCGCTCGATCCCATCGCCACCGCCCAGATCGAGGAGCTGATCGACGAGCTGCGCAGCAACTTCAGCGTCGTCATCGTCACCCATTCGATGCAGCAGGCCGCGCGCGTCAGCCAGCGCACCGCCTTCTTCCACCTCGGCAACCTCGTCGAATACGGCGAGACCGGGCAGATCTTCACCAATCCGCGCGATCCCCGCACGGAAAGCTACATCACCGGCCGCATCGGCTGAGGAAGGACCACCCATGATGGGCGAACACCAGCACATCGCTTCCGCCTTCGACCGCGACCTCGAGGCCGTCCAGGCCCTCGTGATGCGGATGGGCGGGATGGTCGAGGCCGCGATCCTCGACGCCGCCAAGGCGCTGGAGAAGCGCGACGTTGAACTGGCCGAGGAGGTGCGCAAGAACGACCGGGCGATCGACGAGCTCGAGGAGCAGATCAACACCGAGGCCGCGCGCCTGATCGCGATCCGCGCGCCGACGGCGAGCGACCTGCGCACCGTGCTGTCGGTCCTGAAGATCGCGGCCAGCCTCGAACGGGCCGGGGACTATGCCAAGAACATCGCCAAGCGCGCGCATGTGCTGGGCGAGCTGCATCCGATCGAGGGCGCCGGCGGCTCGCTGCGCCGCATGGCGCGGGCGGTCGAGACGATGCTGCGCGACGCGCTCGACGCCTACAACACCCGCGACGTGGCGCTGGCCGAGGACGTGCGCCGCCGCGACGAGGAGGTGGACCAGATGTACAACGCGCTGTTCCGCGAGTTCCTCACCCACATGATGGAGGACCCGCGCAACATCACGCCCTGCATGCACCTGCACTTCATCGCCAAGAACGTCGAACGGATGGGCGACCACGCCACGACCATCGCCGAGCAGGTGATCTACCTCGTCACCGGAACGATGCCCGAGGAGCCGCGGCCCAAGGCCGAAAGCGTCCTGCGGCCGGACATGAGGAAGGCCTGACGCGATGACCGCCCCGCTTGTCCTTGTGGTCGAGGATGAACCCGCCCAGCGCGAGCTTCTGACCTACAACCTCGAGGCCGACGGCTTCCGCGTCGCGGGCGCGGCCAGCGGCGACGAGGCGCTGATGCTGGTGGACGAGGAACGGCCCGACCTGATCCTGCTCGACTGGATGCTGCCCGGCGTGTCGGGCATCGAGATCTGCCGGCGGCTGAAGTCGCGGCCCGAGACGCGCGGCGTGCCGATCCTGATGCTGTCGGCCCGCTCCGAGGAGGTGGACCGCGTGCGCGGGCTCGAGACCGGGGCCGACGACTATGTCGTCAAGCCCTATTCGGTGATCGAGCTGATGGCCCGCGTCCGCGGCCAGATGCGCCGCACCCGTCCGGCGAGCCAGGGCGAGGTCCTGCGCTTCCAGGACATCACGCTCGATGCCGAGACGCACCGCGTCATGCGCGACGGCAAGCCGGTGAAGCTCGGCCCGACCGAGTTCCGCCTTCTGGCCACCTTCATGGAAAAGCCCGGCCGGGTCTGGAGCCGCGAGCAGCTTCTCGACCGCGTCTGGGGCCGCGACATCTATGTGGACACGCGGACGGTGGACGTTCATGTCGGCCGCCTGCGCAAGGCGCTGGGCGCGCACGGGGGCGAGGACCCGGTGCGGACGGTGCGCGGATCGGGCTACGCGCTGGGCTGATCGCGGCACGCCGGCCTGTTTCGCTTGACGCGCCACGGGCGGACGTGTTCAAAGCGCTTTGGGAAGATCGCCGATCTTCCCGGAAAGCGCAGGGACCGCGATGCCCACCGACCAGCATCCTCATGCCTTCACACCGGGCAGGATCACGACGGAAGCCTTCCGCGACGACGTGCTGCGGCACCTGACCTTCACCATGGGCACCGACCCGGACCACGCCTCGCCCTTCCACTGGCGGCTGGCGCTGTCCTACGCGCTGCGCGACCGCATCGTCGGGCCGTGGTTCGCGGCGACCCGCCGCACCTGGGCCGAGGACCGCAAGCGCGTCTACTACCTGTCGATGGAGTTCCTGATCGGCCGGATCATGGAGGATGCGGCGATCAACCTCGGGCTGCGCGAGGTCGCGGCCGAGGTGATGCGGGGCTTCGGCCAGGACATCGGCGAGCTGATCGAGGGCGAGCCCGACGCGGCGCTCGGCAATGGCGGGCTGGGCCGGCTGGCCGCCTGCTATCTCGAAAGCATGTCCACCATCGGCTGCCCGGCCTATGGCTACGGCATCCGCTACGAGAACGGCCTGTTCCGCCAGCGCTTCGAGGGCGGCAGGCAGGTCGAGGCGCCCGAGGACTGGCTGCGGACGCGCAACCCCTGGGAATTCGACCGCCCGGAATCCTCCTACACGATCGGCTTCAAGGGCAGCGTCGAGACGCGCGACGGCAAGGCCGTCTGGACGCCCGGCGAAACCGTCGTCGCCTCGGCGCATGACACGCCGGTGATCGGCTGGCAGGGCAGGTGGGCCAACACCCTGCGGCTGTGGGAGGCGCGGGCGACCACCGTCTTCGACCTCGAGCGCTTCAACCGCGGCGACTATGCGGCGGCGGCCGAACCCGAGGCGCTGGCCCGCACGCTGAGCCGCGTGCTCTATCCCGACGACACCACCTTCGCGGGAAAGGAGCTGCGGCTCAAGCAGGAATACTTCCTGACCTCGGCCGCGCTTCAGGACATCCTGCGCCGCTTCCTCGCCGCGCATGGCGACCTGCGGCTCCTGCCCGAGAAGGTCGCCATCCAGATGAACGACACCCATCCCGCCATCGCCGGGCCGGAGCTGATCCGCCTGATGGTGGACGGGCACGGGCTCGACTTCGACGAGGCGCTCGACATCGCGCGCCGCACGCTCGGCTATACCAACCACACGCTGCTGCCCGAGGCGCTGGAACGCTGGTCCACCTACCTTTTCGGCACCGTCCTGCCGCGCCACATGCAGATCGCCGAGCGGATCGACAGCTGGCACCGCCGGACCTGGCCCGCGCAGCCGCACTGGGTGGGCATCGTCAAGCACAACGAGGTGCGGATGGGCGAGCTTGCCTTCATCATGGCGCACCGGGTCAACGGCGTCTCGGCGCTGCACACCGACCTCGTGCGCAAGACGCTGTTCCCCGAACTCGACGCGCTGCATCCGGGCCGCATCGTCAACCAGACGAACGGCGTCACGCCGCGGCGCTGGGTCCGGATGGCGAACCCCCCGCTCTCGGCGCTCATCACCGCGACCATCGGCGAGGGCTGGGAGGCCGATCTCGACCGGCTCGAGGGGCTGGAGCGGCACGCCGGCGACCCGGCCTTCCTCGAGGCCTTCGGCGCGGCCAAGCGCGCCAACAAGCTGCGCGCGGCGCACTGGATCGCGGCGCGCACCGGGGTCAGGGTCGATCCCGACGCGATCTTCGATGTCCAGGTCAAGCGCATCCACGAATACAAGCGCCAGCTCCTCAACATCCTCCAGACCATCGCGGAATGGAACCGCATCCGGTCCGGCCGCAGCGCGCCCGCGGTGCCGCGCGTCAAGATCTTCGGCGGCAAGTCCGCGCCCGGCTATGCGGTGGCCAAGGAGATCATCCACCTCATCAACGACGTGGCGGCGGTGGTGAACGCCGACCCGGCGACCCGCGGCCTGCTCCGGATCGTCTTCCCCGAGAACTACAACGTCTCGATGGCCGAGATGCTGATCCCCGCCGCCGACCTGTCCGAACAGATCTCGACCGCCGGGATGGAGGCCTCGGGCACCGGCAACATGAAGTTCGCCATGAACGGCGCGGTCACCATCGGCACGCTCGACGGCGCCAATGTCGAGATCCGCGAACGGGTCGGGGCGGAGAACTTCGTCCTCTTCGGCCTGACCGCCCAGGAGGTGGCCGAGCGGCGCAAGAACGTCGATCACGGGCGGCTTGCGATCGAGGCCAGCCAGGACCTGAAGGACGTGCTCCAGATGCTGGCAGAGGGGCGCTTCTCGCCCGACCAGCCCGACCGCTATCACGGCATCGTGGACCGGATGTGGAACCACGACCATTTCCTCGTCGCCGACGATTTCGCCGCCTATGACGCCGCCCAGGCCGAGGTCGCCGCCGCCTATGCCGACCGCGGCCGCTGGCTGCGCATGGCCGCGCTCAACACGGCGCGGATGGGCTTTTTCTCCTCGGACCGGGCGATCCGTGGTTACATGAAGGACATCTGGTCCGTGGAATCGGCCCTGTAACCCCGGGAGGTGCGGGCATGGCACGAACGACCAAGACGGCAGCAAGGCCCCCCGCGCCGGGGCGGCTCGACACCGCCGCGGCGCGGGCGATCGCCGAGGGGCGCCACGGCGACCCCTTCAGCGTCCTCGGCCCCCATGACGGGCAGGTCCGCTGCTTCGTCCCCGGCGCGGCCAGGGTCTGGGTCCTGCCCGAGACCGGCAGCCCGGTGGCGATGGAGCCGCATCCCGACGCCCGTGAACTCTTCACCGCGGCCTTCGCGGGGACGGTCTACCGCCTGCGCGCCGAGGCGCATGACGGCACGACCTGGGAATTCGACGACGCCTACCGTTTCGGCAATATCCTGGGCGAGATCGACGAATACCTGCTGGGCGAGGGCCGCCACCACCGGCTCTGGCACGCGCTCGGCGCGCATGTCATGGATCTCGCGGGGGTGCAGGGCGTGCATTTCGCCGTCTGGGCGCCGAACGCGCGGCGCGTCTCGGTCGTCGGCGACTTCAACGTCTGGGACGGGCGGCGCCATCCGATGCGCCGGCGCGGCGCGACCGGCGTGTGGGAGATCTTCCTGCCCGGCCTGACCGAGGGGACGATCTACAAGTACGAGATCGTCGGACCCTCGGGCCATGTCATGCCGCTCAAGGCCGACCCGGTGGGCTTCGGCGCGGAACACCCGCCGCGGACGGGCTCGGTGGTGCGCCGGATCGGTACCCATGCCTGGGCCGACGGCGCGTGGATGGCCGGACGCCACAAGGCGCAGAACGTCGATGCGCCGATCTCGGTCTACGAGGTGCATCTCGGCTCCTGGCGGCGGGCGGACGGGGGCGCGCGGCCGCTCAGCTATACCGAGCTCGCCGGAGAACTCGTCGATTACGCGCACTGGATGGGCTTCACCCATATCGAACTCATGCCGGTCAGCGAGCATCCCTTCGACGGCTCCTGGGGCTACCAGCCGGTCGGCCTCTACGCGCCCACCGTCCGCCACGGCACGCCGGCCGAATTCGCCGCCTTCGTCGATGCCGCCCACCGCAAGGGACTTGGCGTCCTGATCGACTGGGTGCCCGGCCACTTCCCGACCGACCAGCACGGGCTCGGCCGCTTCGACGGCACGGCGCTCTACGAACACCAGGACCCGAAGGAGGGCTTCCACCAGGACTGGAACACGCTGATCTACAACTACGGCCGCGTCGAGGTGCAGAACTACCTCGTCGCCAACGCGCTCTACTGGCTCGAGGAATACCACATCGACGGGCTGCGGGTGGATGCCGTCGCCTCGATGCTCTACCGCGACTACAGCCGCAAGGCGGGCGAATGGATCCCCAACCGCGACGGCGGGCGCGAGAACTACGAGGCGATCGACGTCCTGCGGCGGATGAACATCGCCGCCTACGGCCACCATCCCGGCATCATCACCGTGGCCGAGGAATCGACCGCCTTCCCCGGCGTGTCGAAGCCGGTGGACCAGGGCGGGCTCGGCTTCGGCTTCAAGTGGAACATGGGCTGGATGAACGACACCCTGGGCTACATCCGGAAGGAGCCGGTGCACCGCAAGTACCACCACGGCCAGATGACCTTCGGGATGGTCTATGCCTTCTCGGAGAACTTCATCCTGCCGATCAGCCATGACGAGGTGGTTCACGGCAAGGGCTCGATGCTGGGCAAGATGCCGGGCGACGACTGGCAGCGCTTTGCGAACCTGCGCGCCTATTACGGCTTCATGTGGGGCCATCCGGGCAAGAAGCTTCTCTTCATGGGCCAGGAATTCGCGCAAGGCGCGGAATGGAACCACGCCGTCTCGCTCGACTGGCACCTGGCCGAGGATCCCCGCCACCGCGGCGTGCAGCTTCTGGTGCGCGACCTCAACGCGCTGATGCGCGCCAATCCCGCGCTCTACCGCCACGACACGCGCCCGCAGGGCTTCGAATGGCTCGAGGCCAACGATGCCGAGACCTCGGTCCTGGCCTGGATCCGGCGCGGCGAGCCCGGCGACCCGGCGATGGTGATCGCGGCCAACTTCACGCCGGTCGAGCGGGCCTACCGGCTGGGCTTCCCGGCGCCGGGCCGCTGGCGCGAGGTGCTGAACACCGATGCCGCCATCTACGGCGGGGGCAACCGCGGCAATGCGGGCGGGATCGAGACCGAGCCGGCCGGCTGGCACAACCAGGCGCAGTCGGCCATCGTGACGCTGCCGGCGCTGTCGGTGGTGATGTTCAGGCAGGATTGAGGGGGAAAGGCCCGGGCATGCCCGGCCGTCAGGGAGGGAAAGCCAGATGGAGAACCGCGCGAATGCCCGCCTGTCGTCGCAGGCCATGGCCTTCGTCCTGGCCGGCGGACGCGGCAGCCGGCTGAAGGAACTGACCGACCGCCGGGCGAAGCCGGCGGTCTATTTCGGCGGCAAGACGCGGATCATCGACTTCGCGCTGTCGAACGCGCTCAACTCGGGCATCCGCAAGATGGCGATCGCGACCCAGTACAAGGCGCATTCGCTGATCCGGCACATCCAGCGCGGCTGGGGCTTCTTCCGGGCCGAGCGCAACGAATATCTCGACGTCCTGCCGGCGTCGCAGCGCATGGACGAGGTCAACTGGTACCGCGGCACCGCCGACGCCGTGGCCCAGAACATCGACATCATCGACAGCTACGGCATCCGCTACGTCGTCGTGCTGGCAGGCGACCACATCTACAAGATGGACTACGAGGTGATGCTGCGCCAGCACGTGGAGACGAAGGCCGACGTGACGATCGGCTGCCTGACCGTGCCGCGGCTCGAGGCGCGCGCCTTCGGCGTGATGCACGTGGACAAGACGATGCGCATCACCGCCTTCCTGGAAAAGCCGAAGGACCCGCCGGCGATCCCCGGCGATCCCGACCACGCGCTCGCCTCGATGGGGATCTACGTCTTCGACTGGGCCTTCCTGCGCGACCTGCTGATCCGCGACATGCAGGACGACAATTCCAGCCACGACTTCGGCAACGACCTGATCCCGGCAATCGTCCGCGACGGCAAGGCGATGGCGCACCGCTTCGCCGACAGCTGCGTCAAGTCCGGGCTCGAGACCGAACCCTACTGGCGCGACGTCGGAACCATCGATGCCTTCTGGCAGGCCAACATCGACCTCACCGACTTCGTGCCCAAGCTCGACCTCTACGACAACGCCTGGCCGATCTGGACCTATGCCGAGATCGTGCCGCCGGCGAAGTTCATCCATGACGAGGACGGACGGCGCGGCATGGCGGTGTCCTCGCTGGTCTCGGGCGACTGCATCGTGTCGGGCTCGGAGGTGCGCAACTCGCTCCTCTTCACCGGGGTCCGGACCCATTCCTTCTCGTCCCTCGAATTCGTCGTCGCCCTGCCGCAGGTCACCGTGAACCGCCGCGCGAGCCTGCGGAACTGCGTCATCGACCGCGGCGTGGTGATCCCCGAGGGGCTGACGATCGGCGCCGACCCGGAGGAGGACGCGAAGTGGTTCCGCCGCACCGAGGCGGGGATCGTGCTGGTCACCCAGGACATGCTCGACCGCCGCGCGGCGGCGAAGGGCTGAGGCGGGGCCGGGGGGTTTCACACCCCCCGGGACCCCCCGTGGAGTATTTGCGGCATGGCGAAGGGGCAGGGGCGGACGGCAGGGGCGGCGCAGGATCAGGGCGGCGGGTCGGGGGCCGCGCCGCGCGGAACGGTCTTGTCGGTCGCCTCCGAATGCGTGCCGCTGGTCAAGACGGGCGGGCTCGCCGATGTCGTCGGCGCCCTGCCGCGGGCGCTGGCGGCGGAGGGTTTCGCCGTCCGCACCCTGATCCCGGCCTATCCGGGGCTGACCAAGGCGCTGACCCACGAGCGGGAGGTCTGGGCCGAGGCCGACCTCTTCGGCGGGCCGGGGCGGGTGCTGGCGGGGCGGGCCGAGGGGCTCGACCTCCTGCTCCTCGAGGCGCCGCATCTCTACGACCGGCCGGGCGGCCCCTACGGCGCCGGCGGGCAAGACTTTCCCGACAACCCCGAGCGTTTCGCCGCGCTGTCCTGGGCGGCGGCGGCGATCGCGCGCGGCGGCACGGCGGAGGGCTGGCGCCCGGCGATCCTGCACGCGCATGACTGGCAGGGCGGGCTCGCCCCGGCCTACCTGCGCTTTGCCGGCGACAGCGCCGTGCGCTCGGTGCTCACCATCCACAACATCGCCTTCCAGGGCATCGCCCCGGCAGACCGGCTGTCCGCCCTGCGGCTGGCGCCGGGCACCTTCACGCCCGAGCTTGTCGAGTACTACGGCAGCATCTCGGCGCTGAAGGCGGGGCTGGTGACGGCGGACGCGATCACCACGGTCTCGCCCGGCTACGCGCAGGAGCTGATGCGCCCGGAATTCGGCATGGGGCTCCAGGGCGTGATCGCCGCCCGCGCCGGCCGCCTGCACGGGATCCTGAACGGGGTGGACACCGAGGTCTGGAACCCGGCCACCGACCCCGGCATCGTGCCCTACAGCGCGCGCGCGATGGCGGGCAAGGCGCGGAACCGCGCCGCCCTGATCGCCGAGTTCGGCCTCGGCGAGGTGCCGGGGCCGCTCGCCATCCTGGTCAGCCGGCTGACGCACCAGAAGGGGATCGACATCATCGCCGAGGCGCTGCCCGACTTCATCGCCGCCGGCGGCGGGCTCGCCGTGCTCGGCGCCGGCGATCCGGCGCTCGAGGCGGCGATGCGGGCGGCGGCGGCGCATTTCCCCGGCCGGGTCGGGGTGACGATCGGCTATGACGAGGCGCTGAGCCACCGCATGTTCGCCGGCGGCGACGCGGTGCTGATCCCGTCGCGCTTCGAGCCCTGCGGCCTGACCCAGATGTACGGCCTGCGCTACGGCACGATCCCGGTCGTGGCGCTGACCGGGGGGCTTGCCGACAGCGTCATCGGCGTCACCCCGGCGACGCTGGCGGCCAGGGCCGCGACCGGCATCACCTTCCACCCGGTCGATGCGCTGGCGCTGCGCCAGGCGCTGGCGAAGCTGGTCGCGCTCCATGCCGACCGGGCGGAATGGACGGCGCTGCGCGCCCGCGCGATGCGCGCCGAGGTCGGCTGGGACCGCGCCGCGGCGGCCTATGCCGCGCTCTACCGGAGCCTCGCCGCGTGAACGCCGCCGCCCGCAGGGACACCCGCCCCCGCAGCGGGGGGAAGTGGGCGGCCGGCCCCGGCCGGCCCTGGCCGATGGGCGCGAGCTTTGACGGCACCGGCGTCAACTTCGCCGTCTTCTCCGCCCATGCCGAGCGCATCGACCTCTGCCTGTTCTCCGAGGACGGCCGCCGCGAGGTCGCGCGCCTGCCGCTGCCGGAACGCGACGGCGACATCTGGCACGGGCATGTCGCGGGGCTGACGCCGGGCACGCGCTACGGCTTCCGGGCGCACGGGCCCTACGACCCCGAGCGCGGCCACCGCTTCAACCCGCACAAGCTGCTGATCGACCCCTATGCGCGGATGCTCGACGGCCGGCTGCGCTGGTCGGACGCGCTGATGGGCTACCGCATCGGCAGCCCGAAGGGCGACCTCAGCTTCGACACCCGCGACAGCGCCTTCGCCGTGCCCAAGTCCGTCGTCGCCGATCCCGGCTTCGCCTGGGAAAACGACACGCCCCCGCGCACGCCCGCCCACCGCACGGTGATCGGCGAGGCGCATGTGCGCGGGCTGACGATGCTGCACCCCCAGGTTCCCGAGGCGCTGCGCGGCAGCTTCCTCGGCCTCGCCTCGGACCCCATCCTCGACCACCTGACGAAGCTCGGCATCACCGCGATCGAGCTCCTGCCCGTCCAGGCCTTCATCGACGACCGCTTCCTGGTGATGCGGGGCCTGCGCAACTACTGGGGCTACCAGACGATCGGCTTCTTCGCGCCCGAGCCGCGTTACCTTTCGCACGGCGCGCTGTGGGAATTCCAGACCATGGTGCGCCGGTTCCACGCCGCCGGGATCGAGGTCATCCTCGATGTCGTCTACAACCACAGCGGCGAGGGCGACGCGCTCGGCCCCACGCTCAGCTTCCGCGGCCTCGACAACCGCAGCTACTACCGCCTGATCGGCGAGGGGCGGCACTACGTCAACGACAGCGGCACCGGCAACTCGCTCAACCTGATGCATCCGGCGGTCCTGCGCCTGGTGATGGACAGCCTGCGCTACTGGGTCGAGGCGATGCATGTGGACGGCTTCCGCTTCGACCTCGCGGCGAGCCTCGGGCGCGAGGTCCACGGCTTCGACCCCGCGGGCGGCTTTCTCGACGCGCTGCGGCAGGACCCGGTGCTGAACCGGGTGAAGCTGATCGCCGAACCCTGGGACGTCGGCCCCGGCGGCTATCAGCTCGGCAACTTCCCGCATCCGTTCCAGGAATGGAACGACCGCTTCCGCGACGGCGTGCGCCGGTTCTGGCGCGGCGATCCGGGGATGACGGCCGACCTCGCGCGGCGGCTGCTCGGCTCGGCCGAACTCTTCGACCGCGGCGGGCGCGCGGCGACGGCCTCGGTGAACTACGTCACCTCGCATGACGGCTTCACGCTCGCCGATCTCGTCACCTATACGCAGAAGCGCAACGAGGCCAACGGCGAGGACAACCGCGACGGCCATTCCGAGAACTTCGCCGACAACCTCGGCCACGAGGGACCGACCGCCGACCGCGCCATCCGCGCCGCCCGCGACCGCCGCCGGCGCAACCTGCTTGCCACCGTGATGCTGGCGCAGGGCACGCCGATGCTGCTGCTCGGCGACGAGATCGGCAACAGCCAGGCCGGCAACAACAACGCCTATGCCCAGGACAATCCCACCGGCTGGATCGACTGGGAGGGCGCGGACCGCACGCTCATGGCCTTCGTCGCCCGCCTCATCCGCATCCGCCGCGACCATCCCGTGCTCAGCCAGCGCCGCTTCCTGCACGGCAGGCTGCGCGAGGCCGACGGGATGCGCGACATCGTCTGGCGCCGGCCGGACGGCAGCGAGCCTTCGCCGCAGGACTGGAACGACCCGGCCTGGCGCACGCTCTGCGCCGAGCTGCGCGGCGCCGCCGAGGGGCCGGAGGGGAAGGTCGCGGGCGAGACGCTGTTCGCCGTCTTCAACGCCGACGGGCCCTGCGACATCGTCCTGCCGCCGGGCCGCTGGCGCCGGCTGCTCGACACCGCCGACCCGCGCGGGGCCGAGGCCGCGGTCACCGGAAGCACGGTGCCCTGCGCGCCGCAGTCGGTCATGCTGTTCGTGCAGGAGGCGGGCGAGGCGGCAGCGCCGCCGCCCGTTCGGGAGGGATGAGATGACGATCAAGGTTCACGCCACGGCCCCGATCGAGGGGCAGAAGCCCGGCACCTCGGGCCTGCGCAAGAAGACCCCGGTCTTCATGGGGCCGCATTACCTCGAGAACTTCGTCCAGGCGATCTTCGACACCGTCGGGGCGGCGGGGAAGACCTTCGTCCTCGGCGGCGACGGGCGCTATTTCAACGACCGCGCCGCGCAGGTCATCCTGCGCATGGCGGCCGCGAACGGCGCGGCGCGGGTGATTGTCGGGCAGGGGGCGCTGCTTTCGACCCCCGCGGCGAGCCACCTGATCCGGCTCAACCGGACCGACGGCGGCATCATCCTGTCGGCCAGCCACAATCCCGGCGGCCCGAGCGAGGACTTCGGCGTCAAGTTCAACATGCCGAACGGCGGGCCGGCGCCCGAGGCGGTGACCGAGGCGATGTTCGCCCGCACGCGGACGCTCGCCGAGTACCGGATCTGGGAAGGCCAGGATGTCGATCTGTCGCGCATCGGCACCACCGCGCTCGGCCCGATGCGGATCGATGTCGTCGATCCGGTCGCCGACTATGCCCGCCTGATGGAAAGCCTCTTCGACTTTCCCGCCATCCGCGCGCTCTTCGCCGGCGGCTTCCGGATGCGGATGGATTCGATGTCCGCCGTCACCGGACCCTATGCGAAGGCGATCCTCGAGGGGGCGCTCGGCGCGCCCGCCGGAACCGTCGTCAACGCGACGCCGCTGCCCGATTTCGGCGGCCTGCACCCCGACCCGAACCCGGTCTGGGCGAAGGCGCTGATGGACGAGATGTTCGGCCCCGGCGCGCCCGATTTCGGCGCCGCCAGCGACGGCGACGGCGACCGCAACATGGTCGTTGGCCGCGGCATCTACGTCTCGCCCTCCGATTCGCTCGCCGTGCTGGCGGCGAACGCCCATCTCGCGCCGGGCTACCGCGGCGGCCTCAGGGGCGTCGCGCGCTCGATGCCGACCTCGGCCGCCGCCGACCGCGTCGCCGCGGCGATGGGCCTGTCCTGCTTCGAGACGCCGACCGGCTGGAAGTTCTTCGGCAACCTGCTCGACGCCGGCAGGGTGACGCTCTGCGGCGAGGAATCCTTCGGCACCGGGTCCGACCACGTGCGCGAGAAGGACGGGCTCTGGGCGATCCTCCTGTGGCTCAACATCCTGGCCGTGCGCCGGGAAAGCGTGGCCGGGATCATGGCGGCGCACTGGAAGACCTACGGCCGCAACTACTACAGCCGCCACGACTACGAGGCGCTGCCGGCCGACCGCGCGGCGGCGATGATGGCCGCCCTGCGGGAGCGTCTCGCCGGCCTGCCGGGACGGGCCTTCGAGGGGATGACGGTCAGCGCCGCCGACGATTTCGCCTATACCGATCCGGTGGACGGGTCGGTGTCGAAGGGGCAGGGGATCCGCATCATCTTCGACGACGGCGCGCGCATCGTCCTGCGCCTGTCGGGCACCGGGACCGAGGGCGCGACGCTGCGGCTCTATCTCGAACGCTACTGCCGGGGCCCGGGGGGCTGCACGACGAGGTGCAGGCCGCGCTCGCCCCGGTGATCCGCGCCGCCGAGGCGATCGCCGGCATCCGGGCCGCGACCGGGCGGGAGGCGCCCGACGTCGTGACCTGAGCCGCGGCGGGCCCGGCAACCGCCGGCCGGAGAGGCAGGGGGCGGACGGGCGCGGCCCGGCTTCCGCCCTCCCGCCCGCCTCAGACCTTCAGGCTGCGGCCGCCCCGGCCGTCGCTTTCCACCGCTCGGTCGAGCACCGCCTGCAGCGCCGCGCCGCGGTGGAAGTCGGGGTCCATCGGCGCCCCGCCGCGGATCGCGGCGATGAAGCGCTGATAGTTGTTCGGTGCCTTCGGCGCCTTCAGCACCTCCCAGGTCGCGGTGACGAGGTTCGGCTCGCGGCAGACGCGGATCGTCGAGCGGTCATTGGCATAGATCACCTCGATGCCACCCTTCACGCCGAACACCTTGAGCGACAGCTGGTTGAGGTAGCCCGAGGCGAAGCGCGAGGCATGGACGACGCCGATCGCCCCGTTGGCGAGCGCGACATGCATCGCGCAGCTGTCGTTGGCGTCGAGCACGTACTTGCCGATCCGGTCGCCCGGCGCCTTGTGGAAGGTCTTCAGCCGGCACGAGACCTCGGTCACGTCCTGCCCGGCGGCGAAGGTCGCGAAGTCGAGGATGTGGATGCCGACATCGCCAAGCACGCCCTTCGACCCGTGCGCCGTGGACAGCCGCCACAGCCACTGGTCCTCCTTGTCCCAGTGGCCCCAGGCGGGCTGGGTCAGCCAGCTCTGCAGGTAGGAGGCCTCGATGTGCCGGATCTCGCCGATCGCCCCTTCGGCCACCATCCGCTGCGCCAGCTGCAGCGCCGTGCCCTCGCGGTAGGTCAGGTTGACGCCGTGGACGACGCCGGCGCGGTCGGCGGCCTTCGCCATCGCGGCGGCGTCCCTGCGGTTGACCGCCAGCGGCTTCTCGCAGAAGACGTGCTTGCGCGCCCTGAGAAGCGGCATCGTGGTGGCATAGTGCACGCCGTCCGGCGTCACGTTCGCCGCCGCGTCGAACTGCCCCCAGTCGAGCGCGTCGTCGAGCGAGGCAAATCCCCGGCCGATCCCGAACCGCTCCCGGTAGGCCTTCAGCCGGTCGGCATTGGTGTCCACCCCGGCGACGATCGAGACGCCGGGAATGGCGAGGAAGCGTTCGGCATGGCGCCCGGCCATGCCGCCGGTGCCGACGATCAGCAGGCGGACGGGTTTCCTCGCGGCCATCAGCGGTAGCCCTCCTCGCCGGCGGCGTGCAGCTTGCCGCCGCGTTCGACGATCTTCTCCAGCGCCTTCTCGACCGGCACGTTCGGCGCCGCGGTCGGGTCGGCGATGCGCCGGGCCGGATTGTGGGCCCATCTCACCGCGTTGCGCAGGACCTGATGCACGACCGGCAGGTGATAGGTCGGATAGGCCTCGTGGCCGGGGCGGAAGTAGAAGACGTTGCCCGCCCCGCGGCGGTAGGTCACGCCCGAGCGGAACACCTCGCCGCCCTGGAACCAGCTCACGAAGACCGTCTCCAGCGGCTCGGGGATGCCGAAGGGCTCGCCGTACATCTCCTCGTATTCGATCTCGAAATGGCTGCCGAGCCCGGCCGCGATCGGATGGTTCGGCGCCGTCACCCAGAGCCGCTCGCGCTCGCCCGCCTCGCGCCAGGTCAGGTTGCAGGGCGTGCCCATCAGCCGCTTGAAGATCTTCGAGAAATGCCCCGAATGCAGGACGATCAGCCCCATCCCCGACCAGACCGCCTCGGCGACCCGCTCGACCACCGCGTCGCTGACCTCGCCATGGGCGACATGGCCCCACCACAGGAGGACATCGGTCTCGGCGAGCCTGGCCGCGGTCAGGCCGTGTTCGGGGTCCTGGAGCGTGACCGAACTCGCGGCGATTCCCGCGTCGGCGTTGAGCGCGTCCACCAGCGCGCCATGCATCCCCTTGGGATAAAGCTCGGCGACCAGCCGGTTCTTCTGTTCGTGGACGTTCTCGCCCCACACGGTTGCGCGGATCGGCATGCCGGGTCCTCCCATTCAAAGCGCTTTGGAACCCTCTACCACACCGCTCGCGAAAGGGCCAGCGCGGGCGGGGCAGGGGTCAGAGCCGCACCGGCAGGCCGGTGCGGATCGATTCGTCGGCGGCAAGGCAGACGGAAAGCGAGGCGACCGCATCCGCCATGTGGCGCGTCAGGTCGCGGTCCGTGGCGATGGCATCCAGGACAAAGGCCTGCTCGGCCTCGCACAGCGCCTGATGGTCCGGCTCGGCGGGGAAGGGGATGACGCGGTCCGGACCCGCCACCGGATGGATGCGCAGCGCCCCGACCCGCGTGTGGCCGCCGACATCGTCGCTGTCGCCGCCCTCCGCCCCGGCGATGCTGACCGCCCCGCGCGGGGTGATCACGTCCTTCACGAGATGGGCGGTCTCCGACATCATCGGGCCCCAGCCGGCCTCGTACCAGCCGATGCTGCCATCGGCGAAGAAGACCTGGAAATGGCCGTAGTTGTACATGTCCGGCGCGATCTCGTCGGTCAGCCGCAGCCCCATGCCGTGGACCCGGACGGGGCGGGCATCGGTGATCTGGCACATCACGTCCACGTAATGCACGCCGCAGTCCACGATCGGCGAGGTCGTGCGCATCAGGCCCTTGTGGGTCTGCCAGGCGGCGCCGGCGGACTGCTGGTTGAGGTTCAGCCGGAAGACATAGGGCCCGCCCAGCGCCCGCGCCTCGGCGACAAGGCGCATCCAGGACGGGTGATGGCGCAGGATGTAGCCGACGACCAGCTTGCGCCCCAGCCGCGTCGCGGTCGCGACCACGCGCTCCGCCTCGGCGACGGTCGCAGCGACCGGCTTCTCGACGAAGACATGGGCGCCGGCCTCCATCGCGGCGATGGCATAGGCGGCATGGCTGTCGGTGTAGGTGGCGATGACGGCCAGGTCGGGGCGCGTGGCCAGACCCTCGGCGAAGCTGCCGAAGACCGGCACTCCGGCAAGGCCGGCCGGCAGCGGGCGGCCGGAGCGGTTGACGATCCCGGCGATCTCGCTGCCCAGCGCCACATGCGCAAGCGCGTGGCTCGTCCCCATGTTCCCCGCGCCGGCGATCAGCACCCGCATCGCGCATCTCCCCCTGCCTGCGCGCCCGAGGATGGGCGCCCGCGGCCGCCGCCGCAAGGGCAGGGGGACTTCCGGGCCCGGGTGCGAGCGCCTAGTGTCGCGACATGGACAGGTTCGCGCAGGCTGTGCTTGGCATCGACGGCGGCGGCAGCGGCACCCGCGCGGCGCTGCTCCTCGGCGGCCGCCGGCACGAGGCGGCGGCCGGCCCCTGCAACGTCACCAGCGGCTTCGCCGAGGCGGTCGCCTCGCTCGAGACGGTCTATGCCGGGCTCGCCGCGGCCGCCGGCGCGGAGGTGGCGGCGCTGAAGGCGCTTCCCGCCCATCTCGGGCTTGCCGGCGTGACCGGGGACGAGATCGCCCGGCGGGTGGCGGCGGCGCTTGGCCTGGCCCGGGCGCGGGTCACCGACGACCTGCCGCCGACCGTCGCCGGGGCGCTCGGCGGGCAGGACGGCGCGGTCGCCTCGGTCGGCACCGGATCCTTCATCGGCGCGCAGCGCGGGGGGCGCATCGCCCGCGTCGGCGGCTGGGGCTTCGTCCTGGGCGACCAGGCCTCGGGCGCCTGGCTCGGCCGGCGCGCGGCCGAGGCGGCGCTGCTGGCCGCCGACGGCATCGGCCCCTCCGGGGCGCTGACCGAGGCCGTGCTCGCGCGCTTCGGCGGCAGCCCGGCGGCGCTCGTCGCCTTCTCCTTCGCGGCGCGGCCGGCCGACTTCGCCGGCCTCGCCCCGCTCGTCGCCGAAGCTGCGGGGCAGGGCGATGCGCTCGCGCTAGCGCTCGCCGGCGAGGGCACGGACTACCTGCGCCGCGGCCTCGCCGCCCTCGGCCACCGGCCCGGCGATGTCCTCGTGCTCGCGGGCGGTCTCGCCGGCTTCTACGCGCCCCGCATCGGCCTGCCCGTCACGCCCGCCGCCGGAACCGCCCTTGACGGCGCGCTGCGCCTTGCAACCCTTGCCGCGAAAGGACCGCCATGCCCGAATCCCTGATGGCCGCCGAGGTCCGCGACATCCCCGATGCCGTGGCGCGCCTGCTCGACCGTGGCGGACCGGCGATCCGGGCCGCGGCGCGGGCGGCGCGCGCGCTCGACCCGCCGGTGATCGCGACCGTCGCGCGCGGATCCTCCGACCACGCCTGCACCTACCTCAAGTACTGCGCCGAGCTGCTCCTCGGCCTGCCCGTCGCCTCGATCGGCCCCTCGGTCGCCTCGATCTACAAGGTCCACCTGCGCCTGCGCCGCGCGCTCGCGCTTGCGGTGTCGCAGTCCGGCGAAAGCCCCGACATCCACGTCCTCGCCACCGCCGCGCGGGCCGGCGGGGCGCTGACGGTGGCGATCACCAACCATCCCGATTCGCCGCTCGGCCGCGCCGCGGACCACGTGCTTGCGCTCCATGCCGGGGCGGAGCGCTCGGTCGCGGCGACCAAGACCTTCGTCACCTCCGCCGTCGCCGGCCTCGCGCTGCTTGCGCACTGGGCCGAGGACGAGGCGCTGCTCGCCGCGCTCGCCGCGCTGCCCGAACGCCTCGCGCGGGCGGTGCGGCTCGACTGGGCCGGGCTGCACGCCGCGCTCGAGGGCGGCGACTCGCTCTATGTCCTCGGGCGCGGCCCGTCCTGGGCGATGGCGAACGAGGCGGCGCTGAAGTTCAAGGAGGTCTGCCTGATCCATGCCGAAAGCTATTCCTCGGCCGAGGTTCTGCACGGCCCGGTCTCGATCGTCGGGCGCGACTTCCCCGTGCTGGCGCTGACGGCGGCCGATGCCGCCGAGGACAGCGTCGCCGAGGTCGCCGACCGCCTGGCGGGGAAGGGGGGGCGGGTTCTCGTCACCTCGGACCGCGCGCGCCAGGCCGAGGCGCTGCCCGTCATCCGCACCGACCATCCGCTGACCGATCCGCTCGCCCTGATCGCCACCTTCTACGCCAATGTCGAACGCATCGCGGTCGGGCGCGGGATCGATCCCGATCGCCCGCGGCATCTCTCCAAAGTCACGAAAACGGTCTGAGGATGACGCTGCAAGCCCTTGTCAGCAGTCACGTTTTCGATGGCGATGACTTGCGGGAGGGGGGCGCGGTCCTGATCGAGGGGGAGCGGATCGCCGGCCTCGTGCCGCCGGGCGGGATCCCGGCCGGCGCGGCCCGCCGCGACCTCGGCCCCGGCATCCTCGCCCCGGGCTTCGTCGATCTCCAGGTCAACGGCGGCGGCGGCGTCATGCTGAACGACGCGCCGGCGGCCGCGACGCTCGCGCGCATCGCCCGCGTCCATGCCGGGCTCGGCGCGACGACGATCCTGCCGACGCTCATCACCGATACGCCGTCGAAGGCGGCGCAGGCCGTCGCGGCGGTTGCGGCGGCGCGAAGGGACGGCGTTCCCGGCATCGCCGGCCTGCATCTCGAAGGGCCGCATCTCGCCCCGGCGCGAAAGGGCGCCCATGACGCGGCGCTGATCCGGCCGATGACGGACGCCGATCTCGCCTTCCTTCTGGATGCGAAACGGCGCACCGGCACGCTTCTGGTGACGGTGGCGCCGGAAGCCGTGACCCCGGCCCAGGTCGCGGCGCTGGCCGGGGCGGGGGTCCTGGTCGCGCTCGGGCACAGCGACTGCACCCTCGCGGCGGCGGCGGCCTGCGTCGCGGCCGGGGCGCGGCTCGTCACCCATCTCTTCAACGCCATGAGCCAGCTCGGCAGCCGCGAACCCGGCCTCGTCGGCGCGGCGCTGACCGAGGGCCGCCTCTCGGCCGGGCTGATCGCGGACGGCATCCATGTCCACCCGGCCAGCATCCGCGCGGCGCTGGCGGCCAAGCGCGGGCCGGGGCAGGTGTTCCTCGTCTCCGACGCGATGGCGACGGCGGGGAGCGACCTTGCCGCCTTCGCCCTCGGCGGGCGGACCGTCACCCGCCGCCACGGCCGGCTGACGCTTCAGGACGGCACGCTCGCCGGGGCCGATCTCGATCTCTCGCGGGCGATCCGCTGCCTGACCGGCGCCTGCGGCGTGCCGCCGGCCGCCGCGCTGGCGATGGCGACCTCGGTCCCGGCGCGCGCCGCCGGGCTCGGCGACACGGCCGGAACCCTGGCCGCGGGCCGGCGCGCCGATCTTGTCCACCTGACGCCCGGCCTGCGCCTTGCCGCCGTCTGGCAGGCGGGGCAGGAGATCGCCCTGTCGCCGCCCTGTGGCGAAGCCTGAAACGCATGTCCGATAATCCGATAATCAGTATTATGTAAAATATCTGCCAGCCCGGACCGGCCCGCCGGACCCGCGGCTGGCAAAGCGCGGCAATCGCGGCTATCCCTGCCGCAGCCCTGCCGCAGCCCAGCCGATGAGCCGCCCGATGACGACGCCCGCGCCGCAGCCCCCGAAAATCGCCGCCTCGATCCTCGCCGCCGACTTCGCCGCCTTCGGCGCCGAATGCCGCGCCATCGAGGATGCCGGCGCCGACTGGATCCATGTCGATGTCATGGACGGGCATTTCGTCCCCAACCTGACCTTCGGGCCGCAGATGTGCGCAGCGCTGCGCCCGCATGTCCGCGGCACGATGGACGTGCACCTGATGGTGGCGCCGGCCGATCCCTGGATCGCGGCCTTCGCCAGGGCCGGCGCCGACATCATCACCGTCCACCTCGAGGCCGGACCCCACATTCACAGGACGCTGCAAGCCATTCGCAGCGAAGGGAAAAAGGCCGGTCTTGCCATCAACCCCGGCAGCGGGACCGACGCCGTGCCGCACCTGCTCGACATGCTGGACCTGATCTGCGTGATGACGGTCAATCCGGGCTTCGGCGGGCAGAAGTTCATCGACGCCCAGACCGAGAAGATCCGCACGCTGCGCCGGATGGTCGGCGACCGGCCCGTCCTGATCGAGATCGACGGCGGCGTCACCGTCCAGACCGCGCCGCGCGTCGTGGCCGCCGGGGCGGATGTCCTCGTCGCCGGATCGGCGCTCTTTTCCGGGGGCACGGCGTCCTATGCCGGCAACGTCGCCGCCCTGCGCGCCGCCGCCGCCGGTTGAACCGGGGCCGCGGCCTTCCTATTCTCTGGCCGCAACGGAGGACTTCGCCATGGGCGCCACCCGGCCGGTCGTCACCGGATTCTTCGACGAACAGACCAACACCGTCAGCTACGTCGTCCGCGACCCGGAGGGAACCGCCGCGGCAATCATCGATTCGGTGCTCGATTTCGACTACGCCTCGGGGCGGACGGGAACCGCGGCGGCCGACCGCGTCGCCGCCTTCGTCCGCGACAACGGCCTCAAGGTCGAATGGATCCTCGAGACCCATGTCCATGCCGACCACCTCTCCGCCGCGCCCTACCTGCAGGGGCTGCTCGGCGGGCGGATCGGGATCGGCGAGAAGATCACCGTCGTCCAGGACACGTTCGGCAAGGTCTTCAACGAGGGCACCGAGTTCCGCCGCGACGGCTCGCAGTTCGACCGCCTGTTCCGCGACGGCGACACCTTCGCCATCGGCGGGCTGACCGCGCGCGTGATGCACACGCCGGGCCACACGCCGGCCTGCCTGACCTATGTCATCGGCGACGCGGCCTTCGTCGGCGACACGCTCTTCATGCCCGACTACGGCACCGCGCGCTGCGACTTTCCCGGCGGCTCGGCGCGCGACCTCTACCGCTCGATCCAGAAGATCCTCGCCCTGCCGGACGAGACGCGCATCTTCGTCGGCCACGACTACAAGCCCGCGGGCCGCGACCGCCACGTCTGGGAAACCACCGTCGCCGAGGAGAAGGCGCGCAACGTCCATATCGGCGGCGCCCGCACCGAGGAGGAGTTCGTCGCCCTGCGCGAGGCGCGCGACCGCACGCTCGACATGCCGCGCCTGATCATCCCGTCGCTGCAGATCAACATGCGCGCCGGGCAGATGCCGCCCCCTGCCCGCGACGGGCGGACCTACCTGAAGATCCCGGTCAACGGGCTCTAGACGATCGCGCGTTCGCGGAACGGCCGCCCCGCCAGCACCCGCGCCACGCCGAGGTCCGACAGGTCGAGCGTCCGCCAGGCCCCGGTCAGCATGATCTCGGCAAGGCCGCGCCCGACCGCCGGCGCCTGCTGCAGGCCGTGGCCGGAAAAGCCGCTGGCCACGAAGAGGTTGTCGAAATGCGGATGCGGGCCGAGGATCGCGTTCTGGTCCAGCCGGTTGAAGTCGTAGTGCCCGACCCAGAAGCGGATCACCTTTGCCGCGCCGAAGGCGGGCGAGCGGTTGTAGAGCCGCGGCCAGACCGCATCCTCCCACAGCGCGTGGTCGGGCTCGAAGTCGTCCGCGGCGCAGGGGCCGTCGTCCTCCGGCACCGTGGCGCAGATCCAGGCCGTGTGCTCGGGACGCGCATAGATCCCGGTATGGTCGATCATGAGCGGAAAGTCCGGGTGCCGCGCCTCGGGGGCGTCGATGACGAAAACCGTTCTTTTCCGGTGCTCTACGGGCCAATCCTCGCCCAAAGTCCGAAGCAGCCCCGTAACCCCCGTCCCGGCCGTCAGCAGCACCTGCCCGGCCGCGATCGTGCCGCCGCCGGCAAGCCGCGCGCCGGTGACCCGGCGTCCCTCCGCGGTCAGCGCCAGGACCTCGCCGGTGGCGAATCGCGCCCCCCGCGCCCGCGCCGCGTTGCGCAGGCCGTGGAGCAGGCCCATGTTGTCGAACCAGCCCTCGTCGCGCGGGCCGAGGCTTCCGGCGGCAACGTCGTCGAGCGCGAGCCAGGGATAGCGCCGCGCCAGCTCGGCCCGCGACAGCACGACGGTCCCCGCGCCGAGGCTGCGCTGCATCGCGGCCAGCTCCTCCATCAGCGCGGCCCCTTCGGCGCTGCCGGCAAGGAAGAGATAGCCGTTCTCCTTCAGGCCGAGCGAGGGCACGCCCCCGTCCGGCCCGGTGTAGTGCGCGAAATCGCGAATGAAGTCAATCGCAAAGCGTGAAATCCTCACGTTCACTTGGGTGGAGAACTGGCTGCGGACCGAGGCCACCGACAGGGCCGTGGCGGCGCGCGCATAGGTCGGGTCGCGTTCCAGCACCGTCACCCGCAGCGACGGGTCGGCGCCGGTCAGCCAGAAGGCCGCCGAGGCGCCCATCACCCCGCCGCCGACGACCAGCACGTCGGTGTCCGCCGCCCTGCCCGCCGCGCCCGGCCCGTCCTGCACCGCCCCCTCGCCCACCTTCCGCGCCTCCCGCTGCGGCACCGCCCGGCCCGCCTTCTAGCATCCCGGCGCCGATGCGGAAGGCCCCGGCCGCTGCTTTCTCTCGACAAGGCGGTCTTCGGGGTCCTTCGTCATTTCGTGTGGAACACAACACTCACAATGCTCCCCTGGTTGTTGAGCCCGGTGGGCATGTGTGCAGGCCGCTGGCCGGCCTGCACACATGCCCACCGGGCGG